>Ga0129351_1000598_pt1 | contig 13690 bp, 18 predicted proteins | sample CPBDNA_8_FD_94423 | JGI IMG/M metagenome (GOLD analysis project Ga0129351, IMG submission 94423) | Freshwater to marine salinity gradient microbial communities from Chesapeake Bay, USA - CPBay_Sum_27_0.2_DNA | ecosystem: Environmental > Aquatic > Marine > Coastal | place: USA: Chesapeake Bay... | reverse complement strand
TATGTTCATAAACTGATAATTGAAGTTTGTAACATAATGTAAATCGCCATTTACCAATTTTAAGTTTGAGTTGTGCAACTCGTCCGCTCTTTGCTAATATATTAAATTCCATTTTGGAACCTCACTTTCTTTTATAGTTTGTTTGGGTAAAACCCATAAGACGCTCTCGTTTAAAAGCGTCCTAGCGTTTTATTCTTGTCCGTTTGCAAGTCGTTCTACATCAGGCATAAATAACTTTAAGTTTGTTATTTGATTTTTGATATCAGCGACTACGCATTGCATATTGCAGTAATTAACTTCAACATCATCATTTGCTTGTTGTATATTTTCTAAGTCAGCAATTGGTGTATCGCAATTATTGCACTCAGTTACAAACAAATCATCTTCACTTTCGTCTGCAAATGGATTTTCTATTTCTTTAACTAATGATTGATAATCATTAGCTTCTGCTATAGCTTCTAGTTTTGCAAGTGTTGCTTTCTTTTGTGTTAGTATTTCTTTCCAATTTGTCATTTGGTTTTTCTCTCTTTCTTTTTAATTAATTTACGTTTTAAGTTTGATACTTTGTTAAGTATCTATCTGCACACCCGTTAAGATGTGCAGTTAGATAATTACAATGTTCTTAAAGCGTGCAATCTTGATTGAATTAATTCCATCTCGTTGCTTAATCTGTTTAATGATGTATGCAATTTTTTGTACTCTTTTGTATCATACATATCTGCTAATGTTTCAGATTTAAAAGCATCTTTGTAAAGTGCTTCTAATTTTGTTCTAACATCATACATCATTTCAGCAGTTCTTTTTTCATCTGCTTCAAGGTTTGCTTGTATTTCTTTTATATTGATATCCACGATATCCTCTCTTTCTTTTTAGTTAATTTACGTTTTAATTGTGGTGTGTAAGCACCAATCTACACACCGTCTAAGATGTGTAGTTTGCTACTAACTTACTAGGTAGGTTTCGCCGTCTGCATAATCGCAATCGTTGCAAGATACTGTCCAAGTAACTGTATTATTACCTTTTTTAGTTTCTTGTGTAACGTTGTTATGTGCGCATAGCATAATATTTCCTCTTTCTTTTAAGTTGGAACCGATTGTTCCATAAGGCGCTACCGTAATAGCGCCCTAGCAAAAATCAGAACTAAAGTTTAAGGTTAATCTTACGAAGCGTTGATTACGCTTGTGTCGTAAGTGTTTGCAGTTTCGTGTCCAAGTGCCTACCGTGTTCAAAGTGTTGCCGTAAGGAAGTATCTATGTCTATGGCTAAACCGTACTAACGGGTTGAGTTGAGCATTGTTGTTGCGATTAAAGATTACGCAGACGTGCTGGTCTAACTTGTCCATCTCATACATTTTTTACACGCGTGGTCGTTGTGCTATACGCGCACCGAACTGACGCAATTTCGCAAACACCGAATTTGAAACTCAATGGTAACGCCAGTTGGTTGGACGGCTTTTGTCCCAAAGCTTGAGGGCTGGATTTTTGAGTCGCGTCAGGCAGGTCGTTGCCACAGATTCCGCGATTTTGGTCTTTTTCTAATTTGTGCCTTTCGGTTGCTTACAATGTAATTAAATCATAAATTAAAGATTAATCAAAACGAATTTAAAGAAATATTTTTAAGAATCCTTATTATTACTTTACACTTACTCAAAAACCCTATTAAAATAAGACTTTAAGAGAACGATTTTTGGCTAAAAATGGCTTAAAAAAAAATTAAAAAAAATATAAAAAAATTGCTAAAAATTGGTCTAAAAAGTGCCTCGAACTTTGATTTTCGGGCTAGTCAAAAATTGGCTAAAAATACAACATACTCGGTATGTCTGGGTTAGGGTTATGATATGACAAATAAAAATCAAGATATGAAACTTCGTTATAAATTTCTTGATGAATCTGTTTGGGCAAGATTGAACCAAGCTCTATCCGTCGGTGCTTACATAGAGGACGCTTGTGTATTTGCTGGGATAAGCTCTCGTCAATTTCGTCGGTGGCGAGAACTGGCTGAACAAGATATTGAACCTTACTCTACTCGCTGGGAAGAAATAGCTAAGAGTGAATCCCAAGCTATAGTTAGAAATCTCTTTAATATTCAAAACTCTGCTAATAACGGTTCGTGGCAAGCAAGTGCGTGGCTATTAGAAAGAAAATATCCAGAGAAGTTTGGTCGTAAAGATTCTCTTGACGTAGCTAATTCTGGTGGTAATCGCTATAACGTTGAACTATACTGGTCGGATAATACAAGATTTATTGAGGGAGAAGAAATTTCTACTTCCGATATGTCCGATATAAAAAAAGAGATTGATGAAAATGCCGAAACCTAATGATGAATTTGATGATGTCAATGAAAAGTTTATTGAGATAATCCAAGCTAATGATTTTGATTTTCCAGTTGTAAGTGAAGTTCAAGTTACACATTTTGATTTTGATTCTGGCTTCGTCGTCTTGCCCTTACCTCTTGACGTTCTTGAACTCTGGCGTGAATTATTAGAGGGTGGTAATGGAAACGATTTTATCGAATAACGGAACAAAAAATTTTAAGGTTAAAATGCCTGAACTTCACTCTGGGCAATTATCTGTTGCTACTTCTAAATCTCGTTTTAAAGTTCTTGTAGCTGGTCGTCGTTGGGGTAAGACTAGGCTAGGTGTCTGGCTTTGTATTGCTAAAGCTATGCAGGGTAAGAGAGCTTGGTGGGTTGCACCAACATATTCAATGGCGCTAGAGGGTTGGAAAGAAATTAGAACTCTTGGTATTGACTACGGTTGTGAAGTTAAAGAATATGAAAAAACTTTATATACGCCAACAGGTGGGCAAGTAACTGTTCGTTCTGCTGATAATCCTGATAGGCTTCGTGGTGCTGGTCTTGACTTTATTGTTCTTGATGAGTGCGCTTTTATAAAAGAAGATGTATGGAAAGAAGTTCTAAGACCTACCCTAACTGAACGTCGTGGCGGTGCTTTATTTATATCTACGCCAAGAGGGTTTAACTGGTTCTCTAAACTCTATGATGAAGCAGAAACTTTACCTGATTGGGAACGTTGGCAACTTCCTACTACTACTAATCCTTATGTACCGCTAGATGAACTTGAAGTCGCTAAGAAAGAAATAGGTTCATTTCTTTATAACCAAGAATACGAAGCGCAATTTATTGAACAATCTGGTGGTTTGTTTAATCGTAATTGGTTCAAATACTTTAATACTTCGCAAGAACTTCGCTTTGATGAAAACGGTTATGAAAAATACTTTAAGTTTATTGAATACGATAATAATAAGCGTGTTGATTATGATGACTTACAAATTTATTCTACTGTCGATTTAGCAACTTCTACAAAAGAATCTGCTGACTATACTGTTGTAACTACCATTGGTGTAAGTCCTACTAATGAAATATTTGTTCTTGATGTTGTAAGGCAAAGACTTGAAGCACCCGAAGTTCTAAAAATGTTGCAAAGCGTGTATGAACGTTGGCTTCCTAGTATAATCGGCATAGAAAGAGCTGGGTATCAACTTGCATTTATACAAATGGCGCGTAGTCAAACACAACTACCGATAAGAGAACTTAAAGCTGATAAAGATAAGTACTCACGTGCGTTGCCGTTGTCTGCTAAAATGGAAGCTGGTTTAATTTATTTTGATAAGACAAGCCAATGGTACTTAGAATTGGAAAAAGAGTTATTGCAATTTCCAGCTGGAGAACACGACGACCAAGTTGATTCTCTTGCTTACGGTATATTACAATTAACTCGTAAGAAAGAATTTAGGGCGTACTAAATGAACATACTGGAATTGGCTTGGGTGGGTAGTTCCTTTGGGTGTGTTCAGCTACCTGCCCTAGCCGTTAGGAGAATATATGGCTGAAAGGCGAACATTAAGCGACATTATATTTGGTCGTGCTTCTGTCAATGACGAAAGAAAGCGTTTTAACTTCTTTAATGACGCTGATTCAATGTATAACAATGTAAGTTTTATTCAGGGCTGGAATACTCGCGCTGGTTCGTGGGAAGTAGACGCTATGGGCAACGGTGCTTCTAACTCTGCCGTAGTTTCGTGTTTGCAAGTTCTCGGATTATCTTTTAGTGAAGCTGAACTCAAAGTTAAGTTTTATGATAAAGACGGTATTGAGCAAGATATTAAAAACCACCCATTAACAATTTTAATGCGCCGTCCTAATCCATTTATGTCAGGCGATATTGTGCAACAATATATTATTAATGCTATGCACGTGTCTGGCGACGCTTACTTAATCAAACAAAAGAATAACGCTGGACAACTTGTTGCTTTATATCCGCTTATGCCTGAAAATGTATCGCCTAAAGGTAATGACGATACCTTAATTACTCACTACGAATATGAAACTAATAATAAAAATGTTCTTATTATGCCTGAAGATATGGTGCATATTCGTTTAGGTCTTGACCAAACAAACCATAAGAAAGGATTTGCACCGCTTCGTACTGTGCTTAGAGAAATCTACGGCGACGAATCTGCTGGGCAAATGGCTACTGCACTTCTTGCTAATTCTGGTGTGCCTAATGTTTTAATTACACCTAAAGATGATTATGGTGTCACTAGCGACGAAGCTGAACAAATTGCAAAGGCTTATAAAGAAAAAGTAGGCGGTAGAAATAAAGGTATGCCATTGGTTATGTCTGGTGCTATGGACGTTAAGAAAATGGCTTTTAGTCCTACTGAACTTGACATAGGAACATTACGTAGAGTTCCAGAAGAAAGAATATCCGCCGTGCTTGGTGTTCCTGCAATATTAGCTGGTCTAGGCGCTGGTCTTGAAAGAGCAACCTATTCTAATGCAAAAGAGCTTAGAGAATTTTTTACTGAAAATAAATTAATACCATTATGGAAGCAAGTTGGCGAAGAAATTACACAACAAATTTTACTTCGTGATTATCCAAATGAATCTGAAGCTTACGCCGAATATGACTTTACTGACGTACGTGCATTACAACAAGATATGGACGCATTATATACACGTCTAAATGTTGGTGTTCAAGGTGGTTGGATTACTGTAGCTGAAGCTAGAGAAGAAGTTGGTCTGCCTACTGACGATACCCAAAATGTTTATCTAATGGACGCTAATAAAGTTGTAGTACCTGCTAATGATATTGGTATGACTTCTGTTAGTGAAGTTGAACCAGAAGTTATTGAACCTGAATATGAATATGATGAACCTGAAGTTGAATCCGCTGATGATGAATTACAAAAATCTTATGAATACAAAGTTGTTAGAGAAATAGACGGCGAGTTCTGTGTTATTGCAGAGGAATCTGGAAAGAATATGGGTTGCTATCCGACTAGAGAACTTGCTGAAGCAAGACTTGAACAAATATCAAGATTTAGTGATGATAGTAAAATTAAAATTTCTAAAGATGTTTTTACAACCCAAGAGGAAGCTGAAATACGCGCAGAACAAATCGGTTGTATTGGTTATCACGTTCAAGATATAGACGGAAACGAATATTATATGCCGTGTGATTCTCACGAAGAATACGAGGACATCATTGGAACACAAACAAGTTAGCGAACAAGTTAGGGAAGCTCTTAAAAAAAAAGTAGATGAACATAACGAGAAGTACGGCGACCAAGCTGGTAAGCGAGTAACACTCGGTATGCTGGAAGCAGTATTCCGTCGTGGTGTTGGTGCTTATAATACTAATCCTCAAAGTGTTAGACCTAATGTTAATTCCGCAGACCAATGGGCTTATGCTCGTGTTAATACTTGGCTACGTGCAGTTCGTACTGGTAGTTTTTCTGGTGGTAAGTTTGATACAGACTTGCTTCCGTCTGGACACCCATTATCAACAAGAGATAAAGCTTTTAAAGGTTTATACGACGATTTAGATTTTACAATTCCTAAAGGTGCCAAAGAGGAAGCTAAAAGAGGGTTAGCTTGGCGTAAAGAATTTGGTAGAGGTGGAACTGATGTTGGTCTTAACTCTGCACGATACATAATCAACAATACAACTGCTGGTGCAGAAAAAGTTAGACATATCGCTAAATACTTTCCTAGACACGAAGTTGATAAAAGAGCTGAGGGTTGGCGACAGGGCGAATCTGGTTATCCAAGCAACGGGCGTATAGCGTGGGCGCTTTGGGGTGGCGAAGCTGGTAAGGTCTGGTCGCAAAAACTTGTAAGGGCTATGAATAAACGTGATGAGAAAGCTAACTCGGCATTTGAATTAATTAAACGTCGTAATACTTTAAGAGAAGAAAGCTGGGATTATCGTTTAAGTCGTTTTCGTTCTAATGATACAAAAGATATTCTATGGAAAGAACACGATAAGCTTTTAACACAATGGGAAAAAATAATTAGAGATGTATTCTTCGAACTTCTGCAAAGTCAAGATTTAAAAATATTATCAATGATGAACCAATACGGCGTTCAGCAAATTGGTGTTAATGGTCTTATTGAATTTGCTATTGATGAAAATACTAAGAGCTGGTCTGCACGTGTCTATGATTATTTTATGTCGTTAGTCAATGACTTTGCATTTTATCAAGTTGATTTGTTATTACCTAATGCTAAGGCTATGCCTAATGTTATTCCGCTATATGAAAAACAAAGTGAAAAAGAAATTATTGAGCAGGGTTTGTTTTATCGTCTTGTGTCTGTTCAACAACTTCCGCTTCCTAACTTACGTAATGACGCGTTGATACAAGATTATGTTAAAGATTTGATTGATGACTTATTACCAGAATTATCTAATACTTCTAAAAAACGTTTTAGCGCAACCTTTAGGAAATCTTTACAAGAAGCTTTAGAGGACGGCTTGTCTGGTCGTGCTTTACAAAACTACGTAGCTGGTTCTGTTAAAAAAATATTAAGCCAAAAGAACTTGACTAGGGCTTTGACTATTGCTAAAACTGAATCGAACAAACTTGCAAATTATGGTCGTTTAGTTGGTGCAAAATCAACCCAGATTGTATATACTAAAGAGTGGATTTCGCAACGTGACGGTAAGGTTCGTGACGCACACGTAACTCTGGACGGAACAGAAATCCCAGAAGATAGCCAATTTAATTATGGTGGTTATCTTTTAGATTACCCGAGCGATAGTTCGTTAGGCGCACCGCCAGAACTTACGGTTAATTGCCGTTGTTTTTTGAGCTATCACGAAAAGAGGATATAAACGTTGGTAGATAAAAAAGAATATAGACAAAAAGATATTTTAAACTTTGACGAAGAAACTGGTACTGTAGAAGCAGTATTTTCTGTTTTCAATGAGATTGATAGTGACAATGATGTAGTTTTACCTAAATCAATTCGCAGTGGATATGGCGATAAAGGTGTCGCTATGGTCTGGGGTCACGATTGGAAAAATATAATTGGTAAAGGCAAAATTATACAAGATGATGATAAAGCCGTTTTTAAAGGTTCGTTCAATATGAACACTAACGCTGGTAAAGAAGCTTATGAAACTGTTAAAGCTATGGGCGATTTGCAACAATGGTCTTTTGGTTTTGAAGTTCTTGATAGCGAAGTTGGTATGTTTTCTAAAGACGGTGGCGAGGAAAAAGAAGTTCGCTACTTAAAAGATTTAAAAGTATGGGAAGTATCGCCAGTAATGGTCGGTGCTAATCAAAACACTCATACTGTTGCCGTTAAAAACGCAGAACAAGAAATGGAAACTAATGATAGAGAAATTAAAAATGAAGTTAAATCAACTGAAGTTGAAGTTGAGGAAACTAATAGGGATAACATAGGTTTAAAATTTACAGACGAAGTGGACAACTTGCTTATCAAGATGACCGCTATGTTGAAAAGAGCTAAGGAGCTTACTGCCTTACGCTTGGGTAAAGATAAAACACTTTCGGCTGAAAGCACGGAAGCGCTTGAAAATCTAAAGGACGCATTACAAGATATGCACCAAGATATTGATACGCTACTTCGTGTTGGTACTGATAGTGTTGATGAAGTAATAGACGAGCTGGACGCAAATGAATTGTTTAGGGAAACTACACAATTACTTGCGGACACTCTTGATTTATAAAGGAAAAGTTATGGCTGACTTAAATAAAAAGAACGCAGAACTTGCTGAATTAAGAGGTAAATTACACGAATTTGCTAGTGCTAAAGACTTCTCTGAATTTACTGCTGAAGATAAAGAAACTTGGGCAAAGATGAACGAAGAAGCTAAATCATTAGCTGACTCTGTTCGTGAGCTTCAAGTTTTTGAAAAAGAGCGTAAAGCAAACGAGGAACTTTTAGAAGCTGGTAAAGTTGTAAACCCTCTACCAATTCACGAGGAAAAAACTGCAAAAGCTACAACTCTTGGCGAGGAAGTTATCAATTCTAACGCTTACAAATCTTTTATGGACAATGGACAACTTAACATAACAAGTGAAATTAAATACAATCCTATCTTGGAAAGTAAGACACTTGTTGATGAAGCTTCCGCATATCCACCAAAAGTTGTAAGAAGTGACTTGATTTATCCTACTGCTTTGAGAAATCCTAATTCTGTTATTGATTTGTTCTCAGTAATTCCTACTGACCAATATCAATATAAGTATTTAGAAGAAACTACTTTCACAAACAACGGCGCAGAAGTTGCAGAGGGTTCAGCATTTGGCGAATCTGCATTAGCTTTCACAGAACAAACTGAAAACATCAGAAAGTTCGGTGTATCTATTCCTGTAACTGAAGAATTATTAGCAGACGTTGCAACTGTAAATGGTTATCTTGATTCAAGATTAAGAACTATGTTGCAATTAAGACTTGATTCTCAATTACTAAACGGTAATGGAACTGCTCCAAATATTCGTGGTATATTAAACAAATCTGGTATCAATACTTTTGACTACGCTACCTACACAGGTAACCTCAAGAGAATTGGACAAATCTATCAAGCGATTACTGAAATCAGAAAAGACGCTTTTTTAGAACCAGACGCAATATTAATGCACCCGTCTGATTGGAACGACGTTGTAACTGAAGTAAATGCAGTAACAACTTCTGGTGCTTTGAATCCATTGTTCGTTGGTGCTGGTATGTTCAACGGCGCACCTACATCAAGTATGTGGGGTGTTAAAGTTGTTCCTACAACTGCACTTTCAGCAGGAACTGCATTAGTTGGTGTATTCGGTGGTGGACTTGCTTCTCATATCATCTCTAGAGCTGGTATGGAAGTAGCTATGTCCGATTCACACTCTGACTTCTTTACAAAAGATAAAGTTATGATGAAAGCAAGTATGAGATTAGGTTTCGCAATCTATCGAGCTACTGCTTTCTGTTCAATTACAAACTTCTAAAGATTGTAATTATGGTTTTGTTTTCGCACTCGTCTTATAAGGCGGGTGCGGAACAAGATAGTAAAGGAAAAAATATGAAATTAAAAAAAGATGTTTATGAAAAAGACGGAAAGATAATTCTTTCTGACGGACACCCTAAAGAATTTGCTGGGCAATCTTGCCGTAAATTAGCTATAGCTGGTGAGGAAATTTCTGACGCACAGGCTAAAGAGTGGGGTATCAAAGAATCTAAAGCAAAAGAACCAAAAGAAAATAAAGCTAAGTAGGTCGTAAGTGGCTGGTACTCAATATGTTGATAAGGCTGACCTAAAAGCATATATAGGTTTGAGTGGAGCTGGTCAAGACGATAACATTGATAATGCTATAAACGGTGCTTCTAGGTTAATAGACGCTTTCTGCGGTCGTCACTTCTATCAAGACAATGCAGTTAGAACTGAATATTATACACCAACAAATTTTGTTGAGATTTCTGTAAATGATATTTCTACTACAACTGGTCTTATCGTTAAATTAGATACAACTGATGACGGAACTTACGATACGACTTTAACTATAAATACTGATTTTGTTTTACTACCAGTTAATCCGCGTATAAATAAAATTGCTGACGGTAATACCTATTACTTTCCTTATACTGATATTCAAATTTTGCCTACTCGTTCTAGTGAGAGGTTTGACCCGTTAATTAAAAATAACATTAGCGTAACTGCTAAATTTGGTTTTACTGTAATCCCTGAAGCTATTGCACAAGCAACTTTAATACAAGCTACTCGTCTATGGAAACGTAAAGATACACCGTTTAATGTATTTGGTAATGAACAAACTGGTACGCAAGAATTGTTTTCTAAATTTGACCCAGACGCAAAAGAACTTATTAAAGGTTATATAAAGCATAGATTATGAGCTATGACGTTGCAGGTTCTCGTGAGTTTCAACGCCGTTTAAAATTACAAGCTTTAGCAGGTGTTCATTTAAGAAACTTCTTTAGCGAATACGGTAAGCTAATCGTTACTGACGCAAAAAAAATAGCACCTAAATTTGAGGGTAACTTACGTGGAAGTTTAACTTTTAGACATCTACCTAATACTGCTGGTATTCCTACTGGTATTGAAGTCTTTTCAAGAAGTCCTTACGCACTTTACGTTCACGGATTTTATGATAAAAAATTTAATATGAAAGAACCGTGGAGTAGAACTAAACCACACTACCCGCCAATATCCGCACTTCAAAAATGGTCTGACGCTAAAGGTCTTAATCCTTATCTAGTTCAACAAGCTATTGGTCGTAAAGGTACGCCGATTATTCCGTTCTTCAAGATTGCTATTAAACAAAATGAAGCAGAAAGAAAACTACTATTATCAAAAACTGGTATTAAGATAGAAGCACAATGGCGAGCAGGTCGTCGTGGAAGTTTTGGAACTAAGATATAATGGCTAACTTAACAAACATAAGAAATGAAATTAAAAATAACTTGGCTAACATAAGCACTCTTTCTGTTTATGGTTATGTGCCTGATATGGTTGAACCACCTACCGCAGTTGTAGGCGTAATGGAAACTATTAACTACGACGCGTCAATGCAACGTGGTGCTGACCGTTATGAGATTCCAGTTTTTCTTTATGTATCTAGGGTAGACGCGCAAGATAGTCAAGAAACATTAGACGGCTACTTGGCTTCGTCTGGTTCTACTTCTGTTAAAGCACAAGTAGAAAGTGATACAACGTTGAACGGCGAGGCACAATCTGTTAGAGTAGTAAGTGCAAGTAACTATGGTGTCTATGAAATAAATAACGTAGCTTACTTGGGCGTAGAATTTATTGTTGAGGTAATTGCATAATGTATGAAATAAAACAAAGTTTAATGACAAATGGTAAGATAATCGAAGCTGGTTCGATTGTTGATGATAAAGCTATACCTAAAACAAGTATTCAATGGTTATTAGACCAAGCAATAATTGTTAAGGTAGATAAAAAATATAAAGAAAAAAAATTACAAGAAATTGCTGAAGCAAAAAAACAAGCTGAAGCAGAGGAAGAATAATATGGGTAAAGGTTCTGGATATGGTGGCGGTTCAAGACGTTCTGGTCGTAGGTCATCTGGTCGCGGTTCTGGTAGGCGAGGTAAATAATGGCTTTTAAACACGGAAAAAATACAAAAGTATTTATAAATAATAATGATTATTCTGCATACTTTAATAATGCTGATACAACTCGTACCGCAGATGTTGCAGAATCTACTACATTTGGTAAATCAAGTAAGACTTACATTTCTGGAAATAAAGACGGTACGGTTTCACTTGGTGGATTTTTTGACGCAACTGCTGATTCAACTTTACAAGGTTTAGTTGGTGGTGCTGATTTCGTATTTGTTATGGGTATTGACGGCGTAGACGCTACTGATAATTGTGTCTTTGGTAATTCAAACATAACAAGTTATGGCGTATCGTCGCCTGTTGGCGATATAGTCGCCACTTCAATAGATGTCCAAGCTGATTCGGGATTATATTCTGGTTCAGTTTTAGAAAATGCTAATTACACGGCAACTGCTAGTGGAACTGCTAGAGATAATGGCGCTTCTACTGGTAACGGCGGTGGAGCTTTCATTTTAGTCACTTCGGCTAGTGGAACTACACCTACGTTGGACGCAAAGATAACACATAGCGCTGATGATGTGACCTATGCTGACTTAGTGACATTTTCACAATTCACTACTTCTGCTGGTGCAGAGTTTAAATCTGTCGCTAAAGGAACAACTATCAACCGCTACTTAAAAGTAGAGATAACTATAGCTGGAACAAGTCCTGACTATGATGTTATAATTGGTCTTGGTAGAAATAATTAAAAGGAGTATATATGGCTTTCGTACACGGTAAAGACTCAGTTTTTAAACTTGATAATTCAAGTGGAACTTTAACTGATATTTCTAGCTACGTAAACAATGTGGACTTTCCTGAAACTGCTGACGTTGCAGAAACAACTACGCTAGGTGCAGGTTCTAAAACATATATAGTTGGTTTAAAGGACGCAACAATTTCTTTAGGCGGACTTTGGGATTCTACTGCTGACGCTATCTTTGGTGCAGTTGTAGGACAATCCGCAAGTTTGTCTTTTGAATATAGTCCTGAGGGTACTGGTGCTGGTGCAGTAAAATACACAGGCGAAGCAATCCTTACTAGCTATGCAGTTTCAAGTCCAGTTGGCGACGTCGTTGCTTATAGTGCAGACTTACAAGTAACTGGCGACGTAACACGTGGAACTCACTAAGAAATTTTAGAGAAAGAACACAATGAGTGAATTTTTAGATATAAATAATATAAATAAGTTGCCTGATGTTCCAGTTAAGGAAATAGAAATTCCTGAGTGGAAAATAAAAGTTAAGGTAAAGGGCTTATCAAAGAAAATGCAAGTTGAACTTGCGCGTATATCTGGCGCGGAAAACACGGACGCTTTTGATTATCAAAAAGCATTATTAAAAGCTTCCGTAGTTATTCCTGTTCTTGACGACGAAGCTATTGAAAAGCTTTACGAAAAAGACGCTACAGTAATTGATAAGTTATTTGTTGAAATAGCAAACCTTAATGGGATTGGCGGTGAAGTTCAAGAGGAAATCTTGAACGAATTTCAAGAACAATAACGAACTCGCATTTCGTTTTCGGTTAGCCCGTGACTTATGTATGACGGTGGGCGAATTATCTACTACAATGTCATCATACGAGTTTTCACAATGGGTAGCTTTCTACTTGTGGGAACAAGACGAACAAAATAAACAAATAGCTATGGCGCAAGCTGAAGCTAAAAAGAGGAAATAGTTTATGGGAACTGGTGCTGACTTAATAATTAGAATCGCTACTAAAGGCGCAACTCTTGCAAAAAGTCAATTAGAATCTTTAGGCAAATCGGGTACGGCGCTCGGCGGTAAAATGGGCTTACTCGCTAAAGCGGGTATAGGCGCAGTTGCCGTTGGTATGATTGCTCTCGCTAAGGGTGCAGTTGAATCTGTCCAAGCTTTTACAAAGTTTGAAGATAAGATGACGCAATCTCTTGCGATTATGCAAACTACTACTGCACAACAAGAACAAATGGCTCGGGTTGCACGTGAAGTTGCTACCGAAACAACAATAAGCGCAACTCAATCTGCTGAGGCTTATTTCTATCTTGCTTCTGCTGGTTTAGACGCAGAACAATCTATGTCCGCACTTCCGCAGGTCGCTAAATTTGCACAAGCAGGTATGTTTGATATGGCTACTGCTACTGACTTAGCAACTGACGCCCAATCTGCACTTGGTCTAACTGTTAAAGACGCTCAACAAAACTTAATGAACCTTACCCGCGTAACTGACGTCTTAGTAAAAGCAAACACATTAGCTAATGCAACTGTTCAACAATTTTCTGAAGCTCTTACTAATAAGGCGGGTTCTGCATTAAAGGTC
>Ga0129351_1000591_pt1 | contig 13770 bp, 19 predicted proteins | sample CPBDNA_8_FD_94423 | JGI IMG/M metagenome (GOLD analysis project Ga0129351, IMG submission 94423) | Freshwater to marine salinity gradient microbial communities from Chesapeake Bay, USA - CPBay_Sum_27_0.2_DNA | ecosystem: Environmental > Aquatic > Marine > Coastal | place: USA: Chesapeake Bay... | reverse complement strand
GTCCAAATACCTTTATCAGCAATAACTTCTCGAGCCATAAACATCTTCTGCTCGTAAGCATGCATATACTCATACAGCTCTTGATATGCTTGTTCGAGAAGAGGTTCGAGTTTTTCTTGACCTGCTTTATCTAAGAACTTAATAGGGTCTTTTGGTTGTACTTGCTCAACAAGCTTACCCATTCGAATATAAAGGGAGTCAGTATCGATAGCAATGACATAATCTTCATTATCGGTTTTAAGAACTTTATTCATATATTCGTTGATAGTATTTTCAGCCCAACGAATAGTTAACTGACCAGAAACAGTAATTGCTTCTGCAACACGCATATCATAGTAGCGGAAGAACTCATTAGATAGAGCACCATAAAGCGAGTTCATTAAAATCTTAACCGCCATCTGCTGGTTATTAAGAGTTACAATCTCTCGTTCAATCTCATAAGAGTTACCCTCGTCTTGAGCTCGCTGTTGAGCTGCAAGCATCTTTTTCTTAAAGACAGTTCGTTCACCATATAGACCTTCAATGATCTCAGGAACAATACCTCGTTTAGCTTTACTGAAGTATTGGCCTGTACCAGCCATACATAACCCTTTAGGAATTTTATATTTGGTACGTTTTAGAAGATCATTAACATTAGCTTCATACTCTTTATCGTTTACAACAGTCTCGGGAGACATATTATACTGCATAATGATATGCGGGTATAGAGAGTTCAAGTCAAATGACATTACCCATTCATGAGCACCTACTTGAGGGTCTTTAACATAAGCACCTTCAATCTTACGCTCTTTCTCAATATTGCGTTTAGGTGGTACTACAATATCTCGTCTACGTAGTTCGTTAAACAGAAGAGCGTCCCATACACCAACAGAGCCAAATGCATCAGTCATATTAACAAGAGCTTTATAACTTACAGTCATTGTAAGAGTAATCAAGCCCATTTTATCTTCGAGTCGATCAACAATGTCTACGTCTCGAATATTATAGTCAATAAACTTTTGATGGTTATGTTTATAGAGTTGATGGAGAGAACCATACTCATCATAGGAGAGCTTACGTTCTCCCAATACAATCCAGGCAACATGATCTAGCTTATACGATTCAAGAGTACCATACGTATAACCAAACTTCTTAAAGCAGTCCATGTAATCAAGTTGCTGAATACCATAGACATCATACGCTTGATGTTTACGTTGAGCAATATGAATAGATCTCTCGTTAATAATACCCCAAGGCGAGAGCTTCTTCATCATATCCTCGCCAAGGATCTTTGCAATACGGTTTACAATATACACCGTATCGAACAACCGAGAGTTCCAACCAGTTAATACATCAGGATAGTTATTAACCCAGTGATCGAGGAATTGCATTAATAGACGAGCTTCACTCTCACATTGTACGTATTTTACGTTATCAGCAATTTCATCTTTTAGTTCACTATTATCGCGATCCCATTCACCAAGACCCCACACATAAAAAATATTGTCGATGTTATTTTTAACTGTGATAGCAGTAATAGGATAGTTAGCTTCATCTGGTGTAGGAAAGCCTTCATCAGATTGTACCTCGATATCGATAGTAGTAACGTTGATAATATCTCGATTAAACTCTAACCCGCGTTCAAGAAACGCATCAGAAATAAACTGATGGATATAGTTTGTATTACCATAAATTTTAAAGTTGTCTACATACTTGTATTCGTCAAGAAACTGTCGACAGTCTCTCATCGTACCTGGTTGAACAGCGTCAACAGGTCTACCTTCTAGAGTACGAAATTTAGACTTACTTGTTCCAGGAACATATAGAGTAGGCCTGTAAGGAATACGCTCCCTTATAGGTACTCCATTTTTATAGCCACGAAAAAGAATATCGTTGCTATAACGGTCTACACAAGTATAGAATGTGGACATTAAACAATCAGTTTCCGTGTAGGTGCAATAACACTACCAAACATTGTATTATACTGTTCAACGACAGCACTATCTGCCTCTGCAATAAAAACTACAAACTTCTTATCAATTGTAATCTCTTTTTCAGTCTTACTCAAGACAGGAACCCATGGTGCAAAACCTAGTTGACCTTGTCCTGTTGGAATAGCAACGATAGCGTCTTTAATAGTGATTGTTGTGCCAGTATCTTTCGTAATGTTAGCAACGACATCTTCACCGGAATGCATTCGAATTAGTTTTACATCAGCCATAATATATCCTCAAAATGAAAAGAGAGCCCCGAAGGACTCTCTTATTATAGTATCTAGTTGCCTAGAATGCAACTATTATTTCTTCTCCGATACGAACTCGTTTTGACATAATAGTATACTTTTCTGTGTGTGTTGTGAAATGAGAGGCTAACCGTGGCCTCTCGCGGATGTATTACGGCATCACCCGATTCTTACGCAACTTCTTCTTCGAGAAGAAGATCTTGTTTAGCATCATAACCAATTGGAATAGTACGCGGACGTTTGTCTTCTGGTACGATATGCTCTAGGTTAACTACAAGCATACCGTCAACAAAATCTGCACCACCAACTATTACATTTTCAGATAAACGGAAGCTGCGCGTAAATTTCTTAGCTGAAATACCTTTGTGTAAATAATCACGCTCTGTAGAGTTTTTCTCGCCTGTAATCGTCAGGTCTTGATTATTAAGCTCGATAGTAAGCTCGTCTCGAGAAAAACCAGCAACAGCTAATTCAATAGTATACCTATCCTCACCAGTTTTTACAATATTATAAGGCGGGTATGTATTGCTGCTGTTATGGGTGAATCTTTCTAGATCGTTAAGGATACGATCAAAGCCAACAAAAGTAGAAGGGAATACTGTCCGCCGAAAAGCTCGTTCACCGACTGCTTTTCCCAAAGTTAGATTAGTCATATAGACCTCCTATTAAGCAAGGTTAAAATTAGAGAGCCGGACACCCGCACTCTCTTAATTATTTATATTATATAATACTAGTTCCTAGAAAGGCAACTATTTTTTTCTACCAATGTTGTATTTTGCTACAAGATTCCAACCATCTTTATCTTTATATGGTAAAACCTTAATCTGGCTTAGCGGAGACACAGGCTCTGCTGTTTTATCAGGACTAACAAGATCTACTAGTCTCCACTCTGCTACTAAATTAGCAATAGTGTTTCTACGAGCAATATCTGCCTCAGCAAAGTTCGTAGGCTTACCATCAAGAGCAAACAGCTCTTTAAAATGTACGATGTAATATTTGCCTTGTTTGTGCAGGATGTGACATGATTGATATAAGGTCATGTCTTTACGGGAAGCGATGCCAATACGAGTAAGTGTCTCTCTTACTTTAAGAAAATCATCTTCGTTAGTTAGCTTTACCTCAACCATATCTTCTAGGTCAATTGCCATTTACACCACCTTCAAATCTTTTATTTTTTATAATTGTTAGTTGATCATTATTAAGTAGAGGTAGTACTTGCTTTGCCTTATCATAGCTATAGCCATAATGTTGCATTACAAGTTCAATGTCCTCATTATCTTCTTTTTTCGCCCACTTACTAAAACGTTTTTTCGGTCTCACAATATTTAGCAAGAACTCGAATTGGAGCTTTTTGTCAAGATAATGACGGGTATTCATCTCATTTGCAATACGAGCAGTATCGGGAAATTGAGATAAAGCTTTATTTACTAAAAAAGGTGCGTATAATTTTTCTGCTAATTCGGGATTGTCTGAATTTTTAATTATATTTTTTTTACCGTAATTAATATCATTAACATAGTCAAACGGGTTCATTATTCAAACTCACAGTTTGCCATAATTTCAGTCATACAAGCAACCATGTTGATCTCTTGATCAGCTACAAACGCTGCTTTATACTGATAATCAGCAAGAATTAATACAAGCTGTGCAACAGAATGAGGTTTCATTTTTTCATTAGCTACATCGTAAAGTTTACGAAAGATAGCAGACGTATCCGTATCACTGTTATGAGCTACCCATTTACGTACTTCAGTAAATGACTTAGCTTTAAGATGCTTAACTAGTTCTTCGATAGACACGTCGCCGGTATTAGCAAGAATACCCGAATCAATTTTACCTACGGCGCTGTATCGCTGCAGCTCGTTTAATACTCTACGAAAGTCAGGAAAGTGACTTTCTACCATCTTAGCTACAACTTTGTTATCAAACTCAATATGCTCTGATGAAAGAATATCTACAACACGCTTATAGAATTGAGAAGCTACTTTAGGACGTTCAGACTTAGGAATATTAAACTCTACAACACTGCAACGTGAATGTAGAGGCTCAATGATACGGTTCTTGAAATTACATGTAAGTATAAACCCACAGTTCTTACTAAACTCTTCCATAAAATTACGAAGAGCTGGTTGAGTAGATTGAGGGTTTAGGTAATCAGCTTCATCGAGAATAACATATTTACGACCACCAGCAAATGACATTGTAGAAGCAAAGTCTTTAATCTCATTACGAAGAGTATCAATGTTACCATTCATACTCCCATTTATTACGATATAGTCTGCTCCGAGTTCATCCAACATTGCCTTAGCAACAGTAGTCTTACCGACTCCAGGGCCACCAGAGAGTAATAGATTAGGTACATTTCTATCATTTACAAACTGCTGAAATGTTTGCTTGAGATCATCAGTAAGAATACAATCACTAATAGTTTTAGGTCGATACTTCTCGGCCCACAAATACTCTTCCATAATATAAACCTCTCAAGTTAGCCTTCATAAGAAGATGAAGACTCATTTACAATAGTATAAATCAGATTACCATCAGTTGCTTTGAACTGTGAAATACCTTTACTACTAATTGTAACATCATATGCACCTTGCTGCAACTTAAGATTTTCTACTTTAAATACCATAGAAAACTTTTTATCAGTTACACCTACAGTATAGTTAAATGAGTTAGAAGTAGTATTTTTAGTATTCATAGCACGAATACTAATTTCTTCTCCATCACCTCTAACAACAATCTCAGGTAAACCAAGCACATTAGCGGCTTGCAGCACTCGACGAAGCACACCATCACTCAACGTAAAGCTAATAGGAGTATCAGGTAAGTCTAATGTCTTATCTGGAGGTACAACAATCATAGACTTATCAGCATAAAAGTAATCACTCTTCGCTTTATCTTCACTACTAACAGTCAGATAGCTTGTATCAAAGTCTAGATCTGGCTCTTCAAACAAACTCAATACACCAAGAAACTGATTGAGGTCATAGATACCAAAATCACGAGGGAACATTTCTTGTACAGTAGCTTCAGCCATGATAGTTTTCATAGGTGAAATAGTACGAATCTTATTACCCTGTGTAAAGTAAATAGACTGATTAATTGAAGAGAAGTTCTTTAGTACTTGAAAGGTCTTCGCAGTTAATTTCATTATATAAATCTCACTATATTATTTTTTCAATTTAAAATCGTTGCCGACAGTAGCAGAAGCACCAATTTGAGCCAAGTCAACCAGACTACCACCAAACACATAAGAGCCCATATGAGTCATCTTCATCCAAGGACACAACCATACCTTAATATCGATATTACGAGCCCACTGGCAGAACATATAGTCTTCTGATAGATAGCGATTAGAATACTTTCTATTCTCATGCAATGCACTTTGCTTCTTATCTTTCAAGAAGTCGAGAAGTTCATCATGCGTTGCCTCTGGATTCTTCTTATAGAACTCTTCTACTTCAGCTACAACGTTAGTATTCTTATCATCGATCAACGCGTCAAAGTATGCCATAATCTCACGTGAACCATCGAAGTTCTTTGTACGTACATGATCAGGCATATACATGTACTGAGGATATGCTTTTGCAAACTTCTCAAATGCACTACGAGTAATCATCATGAAACCGGTACCACCTTCAAGCACCTCTACGGGTTGATCAAGACGAATCTCATTACCACCACCTGCAGGATTGAATACATAATCACCCACGTAGCGTTCTAACGTATTAGGATCGTTATCAGCAAAACCTTTATCTACAGCGCGCTTAATCTTCTCCCATGAAATAGCTTTTTTAGGATATGGTCCACACACAATTTCACGATCTTCTTTTTCATCAGCTAGAGCAGCTAATGCAAGTACATCCATCGGATCAAATCCAATATCAGCGTCGATAAACATTAAGTGTGTATGATCGGATCGCATAAACTCATCTACAAGATAGTTACGAGCTCGAGTGATAAGCGATTCATTAAACAAGTAATAGAAGTCTACTTGCACACCATGATTAGCGCAAACCTTCACAAGGTCAGTGCAAGACTTAGTATAGGTGCCAGCACACATGCCGCCATACATCGGTGTAGCGACCATAATCTTTCGCTTACGTAGTTCCTCTTGAGAGATTTTCACTTCAACTTGAGCCATTATTATTCCTCATTATTCAGTTTGCAGTTAGTAAAGTCAGCAGTATACCAGTTAGCTTGCGCTTCTGGAGATTTATCTTTCTGCCATTTTTTTGTATTAAAATCGTAAACACCGTCTCGAGAACTAATCTCCTTAATCACCTCATCCATTACCTTATCACCGTCGTAACCATACTTGGCCATCTCACCGTATGCAAATACGATGATGTCTGCCATAGCGTCAATACGTCCGTGATTGTCTTTTGATTCTAGAAACTCACCGAGTTCTTCTACAATCATAGAAACAAAACCATTGCGGTCTGGCTCCAGAAAAGTAATCAGACGTTCATCCGACCACTCTTTAATACGTGTGAAATTTGTGCTCATATTATACTCGCTTTAACTAAAATAATAAGGGTTTTCAACTGTCTTGAAAGACTTGATTTCATGTAGCTGTTCCATACCTAAAGAGGTTTCAATAAGATACATCATATTAGGTGAAACAGGTACGCTACCTTCGAACTTGGTAGATGAAATATTTAGCTCGTTATCATAGAATAACGGACTAATTTCATTTCTAAAGATAATAAGATTTGTACCATCGAACCAAACACAACTAAATGTGCCGTCGATATTATCTGGATTGTCTTCGTTAATTAATTGCTGTAGGATAAGTTTAGTATCCCAGGTCATTATACTTTCGAGGCGTTGTTGTAACTCTTTTACACCTTTATCTTTTACAATACCGTTGTGCCATAGCATATGATTTCCAATCTGTGCAGGATGAATACTATCTTGATTTTTATTATCGGTAGTGGGTGCTTGCTGATGCGCTATAATATAGACGTTGTCTGTTGGAAAATTATGCGCATCAACATCAAGAGGTCCAAAGTCTTTTCTCTGGTATAGAACCTCAAATGTATAACGACTAAAGACAGTAATAGAATGAGAATGCTGACCACGATAAGCATTTATCGTAGCCAGCTCTTTTACTTTCTCTTTACTAAATGATCCGATTATACTACACATTAATTAAGTCGTCCCAAGGAATATCTTTTTGATAAGGAATAGGATCTTTCATACCCGCTTTAGCGAAGTTTGCAATACGTTCAGCACACGACGGACATGCACCGCAAGAACGGCCTTCACTATCTGGATTATAACATGTAAGTGTATGTGAAAGCAAGCTTTCTTTACCTAGTTCTTTACAAATTTCAATCTCTTGAGCTTTAGACAATAGACTAAAAGGTGCAACAATCTCTACCTTATGAGTTCGGTTTTGAGACGCTACCACGTTCATACTATCAACAAACTTCTGAGTAGTATCCCAGTACCCATACTCATCATGTACTTGCAACCCGGTAAATACATGAGACGCTTTAGATGCTTCTGCTTGAGCCATAGTCAAAGATAGAAGAATCATATTACGGAATGGAACATACGTCTTAGGCTGCGGATCACCAAGTACATCCTGAATAGTAGGCATTGCCACGTCACTTCCAGCAATATTAGCTGAGATAGGTTCTGCAATCTCTCCTAAAATACCTAGATCTAATACCTTATGTCCGATTCCAAGCTTAGCACAAAGCTCTGCAGCTTTCTCTAACTCTACTCGCTGCTTTTGACCGTAATCATATGATAATGCAAACACTTTATCTGCACCATATTTTTCTACAAGAATCATAGCCATGATACCTGAATCAAGACCACCTGACATTACTGCCAAGACGTTCTTATCAGTTTCAGGTAGTGCGTTTAACGCTTCACTTAAGTTCATTACTGCCTCATAGTCTTATCAGTTAAATTAAATGCATCAGTAATAGGTTGCTGATGCAGTAGCTGCGGGCTACTTGCACGTACAGGGTTAATATCAATACCACCGCGACGAGTATACAAACATGCAACTAATAGTTCATCAGGACCAATCAAATCATGCAAGCGTTTATAAACACACTCACAAATCTCTTCATGGAAATGATTTTCTTTACGCATACTTACAATATACTGTAATAACGATTCAGGAGTAGGTACTCTATTACCCTCAATATGAATAAAAATATCGCCCCAGTCAGGCTGATTAGTTACACGACAGTTAGAGCGAAGAGACTTAGATTGATATCTAACAGGACGACCTGTGTATTCGCAAATAACAAGTTCTAAGATATCCGGATCTTCATTATAATGATCAAACGTTACATTTGCAACATCTACAATCTCTTCTAACGGCATAAAAGTATCGTGCATTGGACGGCTTGTAGTATCTTCGTGCACATGAAGACAAACATCTAGCGTACCTGTTTCTTTAATACCAAGTACTTCATATAGATCATCAGAAACTTGCTGTTCAACATTAGCAATAGCTTCTTCTACTGTAGCACCCATCTTAGCCATATTATAAGAGTTTAAATATAGCTTTGCAGATTTAGACTCAACAATGCATTCTGAATCAGAAGGATAAGACCAGCGCAACAGACCTGATACAGGAAAGCCATTATCTAACAGACAAGAAAACTCGTACGAGTTCCATGTATCAATACCTACAAATAAATCGCTGCCATCACCTTCAATATTATATTGAGTACGATTTAGATGACGAGGAATACCAACGAGTAGATCTGGATCTACTTGATCTGGCGTCTCATAGCGAGTCATCGTCTTACCATCAGACGTACGACCTAAATGCTTACTTGCAATATTCTCAATTTCGTTCATTAGTAATTCCTCTATCTCTTTCTAGCTTATTAATTGCAAAATCAATAAACGTTCTCGTCTTATACAACTCATACAGTACGTCATCTTTCTTACCAAGACGCCACAAATACTTAAAAGCTTGATATCGATTATAATCAGTAAAAGCATCGTTCTGATGTTCTTCAGTAAGCTGCTCAATCACAGCAATACATTCAACAGAACCTTCTTTCTGACTATAATGACTAGGTCTCTTTTCACCTTTTTCTTCTACTTCACCGGTCAAGAATTTACTCACATCTGTTAATTTACTCATACTTTATCCTTCAAAAATTCAAGCCAAGCTTGCTTTGATGTTTCACGTAACATATTATATACTTCATCAGTATCTTTTGCAATGTTTTTTACATGAGCTGAACTAACTACACCACCCTCATCTACACCCTCGGTAACTCTATGAACTACAGATCCGATAATGTCGTAGTTGTTACCAATAACTCTCTCTTGAGGATCTTTGCCTTTAAGTTCTGGATAAACAGTAATGAGACCAGGATGACCATTATAAATCATCATACCTGTTTCACACACATCTTTACTTAAAATACGTAAATAACCGTGCAGAGTGACTAAAGAAGAACCGGTTAATTCAGCCATTATATTCAATGTCTCTTCAATACCTCTATGAGACATTACTTTATATTTTCCTGTAAGTTCAGGATTGATTGTGTCAAGCTTATCATTATTAGTAAAAATATGATCAGGCCAGCGACCAAGCTCTTTTGATAAAGCTACAATCTCTGATCCTGTTTGCGAGAACAATGCAATCCATCTATCCATTACAGAACTCCTTAAACTTACTAATATTATATACTATAGTATCCCAAGATGCAAGTACATCTTCTTCCATCATAGTAAATAGTTTAACCGGCTCTTTGTTATTAAGACCGTGTTCTTCGTATTGAACGCTTTTAATACCATGTACAACAGGATTAGATGTATCAATAGAATCAATCCAATCATAGTTAAGGTCACGGTAATCTTTAAATTCTTGAGGCAGACCGCAGCCGAGTAAATGATGTGGTTTATCTGTTCTAATAATATTATTCTCTACTAACGTAGCTAGTAGCATCTGACGTCCAAACATCCATTCATGATACTTCGTAGGCAATTGCAATTCTTTTACTGCATCGTTAAAGAAAGAATAATCAAACGAGATTGCAATCTTATCAACTTTATCTACAAGGTAGTTATAACACTCAATCATATCTTGTAGTGTTTTGCCTTGCGCTACAGCAATAGTCTTGCCTGGAAGATGACTGTACTTTTCCATCCAAGAATCAAAGTTAGCAATAGTACCGTCTTTATCTTCTAGAACATCAGGAATGATATACCATGTTGGTTTTAGTTTCTCTACCCACCCGGCAAACTTATCAGCATCAAAAGCTTCTTCTAACTCAAAGATAGAATTATCGAGAATGATCTCACGACCTTTATCTCGAGCTTCTACAAACTTATTATAATACTCTTCGTTCTCTTCAAATAGATGAACAAGAGCATAATCATAATCGGTTAGCTCTTGTACTCTATCAAAGATACTCAGCGGGGCTTCATGAGCGATTCTCAAGATGTGGACTCCTTATAACGCATAATATTACTTGTGTCGAATTAGAGACATAAACTCCGCACGGGTTTCTGGTTCGTTTCTAAAGCAGCCGCCGAGCTTAGCAGTTACAGTAAATGAATTATGATCTTCTACCCCACGCGACTTAACGCAGTAATGAACACCTTCGATTACTACGGCTACGTCATCCGTACCAAGAATATAACTCAATGCATGGTATACTTGCTCTGCAATACGTTCCTGTACTTGAGGACGACGAGAGAAATATTCAACAATACGATTCATCTTAGACAAGCCAAGAACCTTGTCCTTAGGAATGTATGCAATATGAGCTTTACCATCGATAGTAACAAAATGGTGTTCGCAGTTAGACATCATAGTGATATCTTTCTCAACAACCATCTCATCGTAACCCATCTTATTTTCGATTACCGTACACTTAGGGAAGTTCTCAGGCTCTAGACCCCAAAAGATTTCCTTAACATACATCTTAGCTACACGCTTAGGAGTATCCATCAACGAATCATCCGCTAAATCAAGACCAAGCGTTTTCATGATTGCTTCGAAGTGATGCTGGATTGCAGAGATCTTATCTTCTGCATCGTTAGCGAGTGCATCCTCTACGGTTGGTGTTTGTACACCTTTAGACTTAAGATATTCTTCTACCTTTCTACCGAGCTCTGCATCGGTCTTTTGCTTTTGCAATGACATTATTTTCTCCTTACTTGTACTTTGAAAGTGCTTGCTGTGGTTCAACCCAATCCCACTCAGGTTTCATAACCATAAACTCGCCAGATGGAATTGCTAGCTGAGCTTGCTTTTTAGCGGTCGTCTCATCGACTTCAAGATAAGCTGCATTTGAGTCGTGTTCAATACATTCCACCTTCTCGATATAGCAACGACCACCAGTTGTTTGATAGATGTAAGGATTTACTTGCTCAAAGATAAACAGAGAAGACATCTCCATTGATACACCATAAGGCAGTACACGTGCTTGAAACATCTGAGGCTGCATTGTCTTATTAAATTCTAAGATTGCATCTTTGCGTGGATCATTAGCAGGAATAACTGCAGTATGATCGAAATAGTATTCTAAGAAAGCTTTTACTTTTCTTAATTCGCCAAAAGGAAAGATCCATCCCATCTCATCTACATTACCTGCAAACGTCATTTTTACAGATCGATCATAACCATGCCATGATGCACATTCACCAGGACTACCATCTGCCTCTTTATCGAACCACTGAGCATGCGCAGTAGGCATTTTATGCCATGCTTTTGTTGCTTTAATTTTCATATATCTTTCCTCTTATTTACCAATAATATTTTCCCAGAGATAAGCATGCACTCTAGCAGCTACTCTGTAACCACGGCTTAATGCTTCATCAGCAATAATATGTGCTGGTATGTGACCGTCAATCTCACCTTTTTGACCTTCTACGGTACCACCTAGAGGCATAATCCATACAGGATAGTATACACCCGCCTCACGGTAAAGTGCAAGCACTTCTTCAATCTCATCCCAGCTTTCTTTTGTACCGTTACATACAAATTTAAGCTGACCGCTACCAGATAGCTGAGAATATTTTGATACAATTTCAGGTTTAATTGCTTTCTTGCGTTGTTCCCCGGCCACTGTCCATAGCTTAGGACTCACAGAGAAAAATAGTTCTTGGCGAGTCTCAATCTGTTTCCACACCCAGTAATCGAAGAACTCTTCTGTTAATGGTTGAGTGCCGTTAGTTTCAAAAGTAACAGAAGGTATATCTTGGCCAGTCTTCTGATAGTAATCTAAAATTTCTATAGTAGCGGCTTGTGCATGCTTCATTAGAGGTTCACCACCAGTAAAGCACATATGAATATTATTATCGAATGAACGGTTAGGAATAGTATCCAGAATACGTTCTGCGATATCGGCTGCTGTTGCTTTATTTTGAAGATGTTTAAACTTTTTAGACCATGAATAAGAAGAATCACAACCATATCCAAAGACAGGAAGGTCTTCGATACGATCGTAATCTTCTACTTTAATTTCTTGATATGGAAGTTTATAGGTCGATGGATCAGTTGGATCTTTTTGTCCAAATCCATCGCATTGAAGGTTACATAAGAAGAATCGTAACCAAGCGGTGGGTTCACCTGTATATTTACCTTCACCCTGCATAGAGTAGAAGATCTCTGAGTACACGTACTCTTTAGACATATTTTATCTCCTAGTTTGATTAAAGTAGTGGAAGGGCACTACTGATTAATTACTTAGCTTGTTTTTATTCTTTAAACGTATCTTATCTAACTTTTTCTTCTGTCTTTTTGCAAGATCAAGATGATAACGGTTAGCACGTCTATCAAACGTCATACCACCCATATGGTCGTACTCGTGTAAAATAGCTCGTGCAGGAATACCGTCATACATCTCGGTATGTACTTCACCTTTTTCATCAGCATAACGAATACGACAGTTTGCAGGACGTTTTATTTTAATGAATAGACCTGGATATGATAGACACCCTTCTTCCATCAATACATTCTCTTCAGCAGCATCTACAATACGTGCGTTAAAAAATGCTACAATATTCTCAGGCTCGTTGGGATTACCTACAACAAACACATTATATGGCAAACCTACTTGATTGGCTGACAGACCAATACCACGTCTAGCAACCATAGTCTCTTTTAGATCACGAGCTAATTTTTCAGGATCGACAGGAGGATTCTGAAAGTCAAAAAATTCACATTCTTGTTTAAGTACAGGATCATCCTGTTTAACCAAATCTAAAATCATTCAGCAATCCTACTAAAGTTTAAAATTTTATTATACAACAAGTAACATATAATGGCAGACGAGCTTAACAAGATTAAAAACGGTAAAAAAATGCCAACTACAAAAGGTTTAAAACTTAACATGCCATCTGTTATATGTCCTCACTGTGATAAGAAAGGCGGCGCAAATGGCATGAAGAGATATCATTTTAATAACTGTAAATTACGCAGCGATTCGTGAAAAGTTTTTATGTTTCTCAAAGCGAATAACACTATGGAATTTATCATAGAGCTGATCACCTTTATGACTTATTATAAACACATTCGTGTCAGAAGTCAACTCATTTAGGATCTT
>Ga0129351_1000586_pt1 | contig 13806 bp, 13 predicted proteins | sample CPBDNA_8_FD_94423 | JGI IMG/M metagenome (GOLD analysis project Ga0129351, IMG submission 94423) | Freshwater to marine salinity gradient microbial communities from Chesapeake Bay, USA - CPBay_Sum_27_0.2_DNA | ecosystem: Environmental > Aquatic > Marine > Coastal | place: USA: Chesapeake Bay... | reverse complement strand
CTTGTTGTTACTGTCAGCTGTTGTTTGATCGGCATGATCTTTTTCAGCTGTCGCAAGATTTTGTCTTGACTTGTGAGAAGTCAGCTTAGCATCATGAGCAGTGTCTTCTGCAGCATCAGTTTCTTCACGAGCTTTTGTCAATTCTTTCTTTTGATCCTCGTTGTCAGATTCCATGTCGTCATTCTCGAACACTATGCCTAGGCGCTTGTATTGGTCTTCTATGATTTGTTCAAACTTGTTCATATCATCATTATTTATACAATAATACGTTAAATAACAGGTTACAGCAAGACCTTTTTGTATTCCTGGTCAGAGAAGAATTTGTTTTTGATATGTTTCAAACCCAGGTTGGTAACCATTCGATACAATTCATGCAAATTGACATTGTCAAATTGAGTCAGACAAGGTGTTATCAAGTCTACACAACTACCATCACCTCGTCGCAAGCAATCTGAAAATTCAACAAAATCTGTATCGATATTGATCATGTTCACCTTGAGTATTTTACTCAATTTCTTACGAACACCAGCAACATAACGTCTATATACATCTGGTTTTTCGAACCATTGATCAAGAATTCCGATCGGATTCTCCGTACAGTAAACGACTCGCTCGACTCTCAACCTCATGTTAATTATGTTATCACATATAGCCGTGATCAAATGATGAGTAACACATGGTTTTATGTCACGTGAAAACGTTTTCAATTTACCTCCGCGTAAATAACCTAACATGTCTAGATCATTAATAATATCGACTTCCGTTTTCCTCCAGATATGATCATAATTAACTAGTATTATATTATACCGGTCTATAACGGTTTTATTCGGCATGGCTTTTATATTATAACCAAGTTTCGCACACTTGCAAGATATTTTTTGTATTTTTCTTAAAAAAGTCGTGAAACTCACATATGATGTACTTCTCCTTATATAGGTTGAAGCTGTTCGGAATCTTAAAATCATCAAACCTATCACTGGAAAACACCACACATGTACCACAATAACTAATTTTGAAAGTTAAAAACCATAACTTTTTTGTATCCTCTGCCTGAGATATCCAATCATCCAATTGTTTTGATGATGAGAAAAGTTGAAACCATGAGAACTTCTTGTATGATTTACATTCAATCTTCATGTTATACAATTCCTCTGGTACAATCAAGTCCCCTTCAGTTAATAGTTGTTGACTTTTAGTTAGTCTGTCAATTCTAGACGAGTTTTTACCACCTACAAATGCACCACTGTTAGGCACTCTTTCAAAATTCAAACCAAAATACTCAGTAAGCTTATCAGCTACCTCACGCTCTCCTCTGTTACCTTTACTCTTACTAGCACTTGGCATCAATATATTTACAATGTATTTTTTAAATTTCTACGTTGATGTAAAACCTTCTTTTTGTTCTTCTTCTTTTTCTTCTTCTTACTAGCCGGTTTTTTCTCCGCACCTAAAATATTAGGCATCATAGCATTATCACTACCATACCAATCCGATCCCCCTGGTACAGCTCCACCATGACTACCAATTTCTGGACTAGCCCCAAACGCGCCACTCGTGTTGAATTCACTCAACAGATGTTTATAAAAAAGTTTTTCGAAATTGTTCATATTGATTTCCGGTTGAGAATATGTTATAATATATGTTTATTTATGAGCTTACTTGAAGAATATATAGTGGAACTAGAAAAAGATGTAAAAATTGACCAGTTCAATATTCGAGATGTGCAGATGAAATTACCGGCATATAAACACAAGTGGGTTGGTAGGTTAATGAGACAGAAACAACAACTCAATATATTATATGCTAAAAAAACTGAATTGAGAAATAGAATAGGTAGAAAGATTCAAGAAACATCTGCTTATAAAGTCTCAAAACCAGCAGCAGACAAAGCAGCTGATAATCATGAGTCAATGATAGACATCGTGTCACAAATTGACGATACAAAGGTTGTTGTTGAGTTACTAGAAAAGGCGGAGAGGATTCTATCTAGCATGACATATGATCTTAAGAATTTGATAGAGGTTATGAAGCTAGAGATAACATGACCACAGACAATAAAATATATTTTGGATTAGACAACAACAATTCAACATGTATAATAAAATGTGACATGGATGTGTTAAACCATGTACGTGAACACTTTTCTGTTGAGAACGCACAAGCTAGATTCCAGAGACGTTACGCTCGATTCACTCCGAAGAGACATTACGCAATAACACAGACTGGTAGATTCCTACCAGGTCTATACTTTAATATACGTAAATTTCTCAAAGACGAATACCCAACACACGAGATATCCGTTGCTCCTGGCATGACTAAAGTCATATTACCGCAATACGAAATTACTGATCTAGCTAGTTTGAGTTTAGATTTGAGAGACTATCAAAAAGAAATCGTACACAAATGCTTAAAGTTCGGTAGAGGGGTTGTTGTACTAGCCACTGCCGGTGGTAAGACGTTAACAATGGCATGCCTCATAGAATCGATCTTCAAAAAAATACCGGACAATCTGAACACATTCAAATGTCTTGTTGTTGTACCTACATTAAATCTAGTACATCAATCATATAAAGACTTTCAAGACTATAATGTGTCATTTACATTCACCAAATGGACTGGTAATGATACACCTGAACTTGATGCAAACGTTATCATTGCCAATACAGGTATATTACAAAGTGACAATACAAATATTGAATACATTACAGATACTGACCTATTGATAGTAGATGAAGTTCATATGCTTCGTAAAAATAACAAGATTAGCAAGTTAATCAAAAAAATAAACACCCCTAACAAATATGGTTTGACTGGAACCATGCCAGATGATCAACTAGACCAATGGAATATATACGGTACAATTGGTCCGAAAGTGTATGAAAAGAATAGTAAACAATTGAGAGACGAAGAATACATAGGAAAAGTGTCTGTACAAATTGTAGAGATTGATTACCTATCTAAACCCGAAAAAGCATCCGATCCGTCACAACAATATAGAAAAGAATTACAATTTATATCAAAAAATGCCTTCAGAACATCAGTTATAGAAAAAATATGCAAACCTTTAAAAAACAACTGCCTCATAATGGTAGATTATATTGAACATGGGCAAACAATTTATGATAAATTAACAGTTAATAATACAGATAACAAACAAATATACTATATCAAGGGAGATGTAGATATTGAAGATAGAGAATATATACGAGGGTTGATGGAAAAGAATAATGACGTTACAGTTGTGGCTATATCCAAGATATTTTCTACAGGTATCAATATAAAAAATTTACACTACATTGTCTTCGCCGGAGGTGGTAAAGCTAAAATAAAAATCATACAGTCTATTGGAAGAGGCTTGCGCTTGCATCAAGGTGAAAAAAATCTTATAATTATAGATCTCGCAGACAACTTAAAATATGGTGTTAAACACGCCGCGAAGAGAAAACAACTTTACAATAATGAAAAAATCCGATACAAAATCTCAAAAACCACCGAAACTAAAAAAGAAACGGGGTAGTAGAAAATCTACAAATACATATGTAAACCAGAAAGAGTTTCTTGAGGAGTTACGTGTATATTATAAATCAGATGTAATTAGCGAACAACTAGCGATATACATAAAAAAGATCGCTGAAGGGCTATCTTATGCACCAAACTTTATAAACTATACTTATAAGGAAGAGATGGTTGGGGATGCAATCTTGAAGATGGTACAAGCTCTTGAACATAAAAAATTTGATTTAGAAAATCGTGACAACCCATTTGGATACTTTACAACAATCGCTTTTCACGCATTTATAAACAGAATTAAAAAGGAAAAAAGACAACGTGAAGCCATCAATGATTATCAAGAGCAAGTCTATCAAGAAATGTTAAATGATGGTGCAGAGGGTGGAAATGCACAAGTTTATGTCAGTGACCATACTGACGATGATGAATAATAACTTTTATTTTAAAAACCACAAGGTCTGCTGTATATCTGATGTACATATCGGAGTACATCAAAACAGTCAGATGTGGTTGGATATATGCACAGAATGGGCAGATTGGTTGATTGAACAATTAGAAGCACAAGGTGTTAAAGATATTATTATGTGTGGTGATTTATTTCACTACCGAGATGAAATCGCGGTAAATACAATACACTATGTAACCAATTTGTTAAACAAATTTAAAAAATTTAATATAATCATGCTCGTAGGTAACCACGATGCATATTATAAGGATAGGTCTGATATAAATTCATTATCGATATTATCTGGCTGGGAGAATATACACATAGTAGATAATGATATATTTGAACACGAGCAGTATGGAACAACAATGTCATTTGTACCCTGGGGTATTCCAGCTAATAAAATCCCAAACACAGACATCACGTTTGGTCATTTTGAAATACAAAATTTTAAACTAAATCATACAAAAATATGTACCCACGGTCTACAACCAACTCAACTACTTGATAAAAGTAAGCTAGTTATTACTGGACATTTTCATACAAGAGATGAAAGAGATTATAAACAAGGTAAAATTATATATCTAGGTAACCCATATCAAATGGATTTCGGGGACACCGGATCTCAAAAAGGTTATTATATTTTAAATTTAAAAAATTCAAGTTATACATTTAAACCAAATAATATCTCACCCACACATCAGAAGTTGTACCTTTCTAAATTAGTAGAACATGGTGACGTTGATGAAACGATTAAAAATACCATTAAAAATAATATAGTTAGATTCATAGTGGATAGAAACATCGCACCGGATGAAATTGATAAACTACTCAAACTATTCAATTCCTTTAAACCTCTAGTTATAACAACAGATTATACAATAAATTTTAACAAATTTGGTATGGAAGATTCTAATGACACAGATTTATCCGGTGTAAGTATAGAATCTGCTATTAAAGAGTTCGTTAATTTACTTGACGTTGAAAATAAAGATACTATTATTGATTATACGACTAATTTATACAAACAGTGTAAGTAATGAAGCATATTAATTTTAAAAAATTATCAATTAGAAATTTTTTATCGGTTGGTAACGAACCTGTAATAATTGATTTCTCCCCTGGTCTACATATCATTACTGGTATAAACAGAGACAAAGTAGATAGAAGGAATGGAGTTGGTAAAAGTACTATTGCAGATGCATTATATTTTGTATTGTATGGAAATACAATCCGGGAATTGAAAAAAGATTTTATAACAAACAATCTAACAACAGGTAAATGTGAAGTCAGTCTGACTATGTCAGTAAAGGATGAACAAACCACTAACGAATATAAGATTGTCAGATTATTAGACCCAAGTAAATGTTATATTTTCAAAGATGATGTAGATATTACTAGAGATTCTATAACAAACACAACTGATTATATAAATGATTTAATATTAACATCTGAAGACGTTTTTCAAAATTGTGTTATAATGACATTGAACAGCACAATACCTTTCATGGGTAAAAAGAAGCTAGATAAAAGAAAATTTATTGAAGGTATTTTAAATCTAGAGATATTCAGTCATATGATAGCTAAGCTCAGATCTGATTATAACGATGTCCGTCGAGAATTGGAAACCGAATGTACCGTGTATGATGAAGTTGAGCACTCACTTAACAATTATATTGAACAAAAAAATATATACAATACTGGTAGATCAAACAAAATTGAAAAGTATAAAATACGACAAGTAGATAATGATGCTGAGATTGTAAAAATAAAAACACAGCTCAATAAAATAAATGATATTAACATATCAGATGTCGATATTATCATAGATGAAATAAAATCTAGAATGAACAAATGTGATAGAAACATAAGCACAATTAATGACTCTATATCTCAAAATACTGCAAAAATATCTGTTTTAAATAAACAGTACAATAAACTCAATATAGACCAACCTGTATGCCCTACTTGCTTACGAAAGATTGACAAGGATGATAAAAACCATCTGAAAGATGAGCAAGAAAAAATAACCAAACAAATATCAAATTTAGAAAACCAAATTGCTGAAAAAAATATAAAACTAAAAGATGCACTAGCTGTTAGAGAGTTATTAAAAAATAAATATGAAAGTAAAATAGAGCAAAAAAACAAATGGAAATTGTCAAAGCAAAATATTGACAATCTACAAAATAGATTGGATCAGCTCATAAGCTGGCAACAGGAACTTAAGCAAGATATAATAGAGCTTAATGATCAACGAACACAATTCGATACATTGATAGAAGAATCACAAACTAGAGAGAAAAAAATTAAAACAAACATTCAGCAAATAAAAAACCATATGAAAAAACTCGATGTTGTAAAGTTTGTAGTATCTGAAGAAGGTGTTAAGTCATATATTGTTAAAAAGATATTACAATTATTAAACAATAAATTATCATACTACTTGAAACGGATGGATAGCAATTGTGTTATGTTTTTTAATGAATATTTTGAAGAACAGATTGTTGACGATAAAGGTAAAATTTGTAGCTATTTCAACTTCAGCGGAGCGGAAAGAAAAAATATTGATCTTGCATGTTTATTCACATTTATGGATATACGCAGATTGCAAGGTGATGTAAGCTTCAATGTGAGTATGTATGATGAACTATTCGATAGTAGCTTAGATGAGAAAGGAGTCGAGCTTGTTGTAGATATTTTGAGAGAAAGACTAGAAAAGTACAATGAGTGTATGTATGTAATTTCACATAGAAAGGAAAGTATTAACTTTGCAACAAAAACCGAAATACCAGGTGATGTGGTGTTTCTACAGAAAGAGAACGGCATCACAACAAAAGGTAAATATAACCCAGTAGATTTATAATATGTTTGTCAACCCATTACAACCACCAATGCCATTCGGGCAACCAGTAAAAAAGCAAGTAACTCCAGAGAGTAACAGAACTGTTGAGTCACAAATGCCTAGATTTATAAACTATAATGCAGATTATACAGGCTGTGGACATTGGAGAATGGTATGGCCGGAACATGCTTTGAATGCATACAGGAAATGTATTGTACAAAGTACAACTGTTATGGTAACAGATGAGAAATATTATCATGGGGTAAATACAGTTAGACTACAAAGACAAGCCACGGGCTCTCAATATCTATTCATGCAATATTTGAAAGAGAAGATAGGTTGTCGTTTAGTGTATGAAATAGATGATCTATGTTTTATAGAAGATATACCGGAATATAATCAGTTTAGAAAACATTTTGCTTCAGATGAAATCAGACAAACAGCTCAAGCATGTATGGAATTAGCAGATGAAATGACAGTTACTTGTGATTATTTGAGAGACTATTATAAAGAGAAAACATCTCAACAAAACATAGCAGTTATACCTAATTATATGCCCCGGTGGTGGATTGATCGTTATTACGATCAAAAAATAATAAGCCGATTGTTCGATAGGTCTAGAAAAAAACCTAGAATTTTATATCCTGGGAGCCATGCTCATTTTGATAATAGAACCAGTGGCCGGAGGCCGGATGATATGACTCATGTTTTAGAAAGTATTATAAAAACTAGAAACAAGTATCAATGGGTATTCTTAGGCGCAGCACCACTAGCTCTAGCCTCATTGATTGATAAAGGTGAGATAGAACTACATAAATGGTCGCATATATATGATTACCCAGCAAAAATCACAGAATTGCAATGTAATGCTATGATAGCCCCATTAGCGGATAATAAATTTAATAAATCAAAAAGTAATCTAAAATATATTGAAGCTAGCGCTTTAGGTTTACCATGTATATGTCAAGATTTGTGTACATATTCTGATGCACCTTTGAGATTTGACACCGGTGAACAAATGATATACCATCTAGACAAATTATTCGATGATAAAAAATATTATATAAAAACTAGCTTACAAGCTAGAGCCAAAGCTGAAACAATGTGGCTAGAAAACGATTCGAACTTAAACAAATATAAAAACATGTACATGTATGAATATGGTAATGAAAATCGGTAGGTTGATTAATTTATATAAATAGTAAATAAGTGTATGGCCACAAAAACAACCAAAAAAAAGACCGTATCAAAAGAAACACCAGAATCTGGACTAACAGATCTTGTATCATTATGTGATGCGCTTGTAGCAGAAATTGATAATTTAATGTCGAGCAACTTACAACCAGCCCAAGTGGGTAAGGTCTTGGGAGACATTATTACATCATTCTCCAAACAGGTTGAAACGTTTAAAAAATAGCTTGAAAAATAACTAAAAATTTCATACACTATATATGTGTATAGAAATGTAATATACGACGCAAAGAACGAGGTTTGTAAATTATTTACATGGGACAAGAGTGGTAATCGTGTCAATTATGACATGTCATTCAATCCATATGTATATTATGAATCCTCTGGTAAGAGTGATGGATTGAGTATCTTCAATACCAATGTAAAAAAACGTAAGTTTAGGACAAATTATGACCGTTATAAATTTGTCAAAGACTGTGGCGTTAAGAGAGTGTTTGAAAATATACCATGTGAGCAACAATTTTTAATTGACCAATTTTGGGATAAAAATGAAACTCCGGAATTTACAGAAAATGAATTAAAAATACTATTCATAGACATCGAAACGTATAGTCCAGATACATTTCCAGATGTAGAGAATCCAACACATCCGATAAACGTTATAACTATATACGATACTATACGTAAGAAATTCTATTCATGGGGTACTAAACCCTGGGAACATACTGATATAAAAACAAACAATGCAGATATCAATAAAAATGATATAATATATTATCACTGCAAGACTGAAACGGAAATGCTGACCAGGTTTATTGAGTATGTCAAAGCAGATTATCCGGACATAATAACAGGTTGGAATAGTGAACTATTTGACATGCCGTACATTATAACCAGAATGGGTCGTATTCTCGACGAAGACGTGTACAAGCAACTGAGCCCCATAGGAGATGTTTATTGTAGAGAAATCTCCGGTCAATTCGGTAGAAGGCAGTTCAGATGGTATATCAAAGGTATATCATGTATTGATTATCTCGACATTTATAAAAAATTCAGCATGGGTCTTCGTGAGAACTACAAACTTGATACAATAGCTCAATTTGAGTTGGGTGATAAAAAAATCGACTTTGGTAATATTAATCTAGCAACACTATCCGAGCAAGATTGGAAAACCTTCGTAGACTACAACATACAAGACGTAAATCTTCTAGTTAGAATGGAAGACAAGCTTCAATATTTAAAACTATTAAGAATGTTAGCATATGTAGGTTTAGCACCTCTAGAAAGTGCAATGGGTACATTGACTGTAATCACCGGTGCATCAGTCATTCAAGCTAGAAACGAAGGCCTTGTGATACCAACATTTGTCAAAGACTCAAGCAAGGATGGTAAATATGAAGGTGCATATGTTGGAGAACCAGAACGAGGTTTTCAAACTGATATATTGAGCTTTGATGCTAACAGTCTGTACCCTAGTGTGATGATCAGTTTGAACCTATCACCAGAAACAAAAGTGGGTACTGTAGTTGAAAAGGATGAAGAAAATGTTGTTATAAAACATGTAAATGGAAAAACATTCAAACTATCACATGAAAAATTTGCTAAGTTCGTCAAGAAGGAAGAGATTGCGATAACCAAAGCAAAAGCACTTTTCACTCAAAAAACAAAAGGTATAATACCTAAAATTGTCGATAAGCTATACTCTCAACGTGTCGTCTTCAAAAAAGAGATGGATAAATGCAGGCGCGAGCTCTCTAAAATGAAATCTGATGATCCAGATTACAAGAAGAAGAAGATATTATCAGAGACATGGTGGGTAAAACAATACACTGTTAAAATTTTGATCAACAGTATATATGGTTATTTTGGCAATAAATACGCCCCGCTAGGTGATTCTGATATAGCTAGGAGCATAACACTAACCGGTCAAGCTGTAATCAAACAGTCTAACAAAATACTACATAATTATACTCAAAAACGTATCGGTAAAGAGATACCAATGGAGCAAGTTATCAAATATAACGATACTGATTCAAGTTATATAAGCATAAACCCTATACTAACACATGAAAATATCTCACTGAGAGATGGTGATAAAGTATCAGACTCAACATACGCTATCGCTCAAGATATTGAAGATGATTTAAATAATGAAATAACTAAATGGGCGCAAGGTAATCTAAACAGTAAGGACCCGCGTTTTGTATTCAAGCGCGAATGTATTGCAGATACAGGAATGTTCTTACAAAAGAAACGATATGTCTTACACGTGATGGATGACGAGGGAATCCCGGTGAATAAATATAAATATACTGGTGTTGAAGTAGTCAGAACAAGCATGCCGGAGCCTGTAAAACCATATGTAAAAAAGATCATCGAGACGATGTTAAGCACCCAAAACTTAGGGGATACAAATAAAATACTAAATGAAACATATGATATTTTTAAAGAACTACCAATAGAAGATGTTGCTTTCGTGATGGGGTGCAAAGAATATGATAAGTATGCAAGCAAATGTACCGATTTTAACACGTGCAAAGGCATGCCAATACATGTAAAAGCTAGCTATTTTTATAATAAAATAATTGAAAAACTAGGTTTAGAAAATACATATGAACCAATATCAAATGGTGACAAAGTTCGATATTTTTATGTACAGCAACCTAACAGATACGGGGCAAATGCAATAGGTTATAAGTATTTCTTACCAGACGAATTTAAAGACATCTTCAAGATTGATAGAGAGTTAATGTTTGATAAGATTGTGTTCAGTATTATTGAGAGGTTTTATGAGTGTGTGAAATGGAAAGCTAAAAAACCTGGTATGGCTGTTCAAACTGATTTATTTGAACTATTAGGTTAGCAAATGAATTGTAAAGTTATAAGCTTCTACACAGACGAAGCTCGGAAGGATACATTTTATTCATCCTGTGCGATGAGAATGAAAACCGTTTTTGACTATAACAATATTCAGTATAATATTGTAAAACCACCGGTTAGTATGAACCGATACGATACCATAACTAAATATAAACCGGAATATATACATGAATGTATACAAAAATTTAAATGTTCTGTACTATGGCTAGATGTAGATACAAAAATATTATCACCCGACAAGCTTAAAAATGATATAAAACTACACCAGTTATCAGGTCATGATTTTATCTCAACATTTGATACAAAATTCAAAGACCGGCATCAACCGGGCTGGAACCCGATCTTTCATGTACATTATCTATATTTTAATTATTCCGCGAAATCAATAAAATTTTTAGAAAAATGGAAGTATAGGTGTAAAGTCACAAAAACGGAAGGTGATCATTATAGTCTATTAAGATTATATGATGAAGTTAAACTAACAAACTTTAAATCAAAAATTATAAAAATAGATAGTAGTAATAGAACCGTAGAACCCATAATATCTAAAACACAATACATACATACTAGACCGGCCTATAATTTACTAACAATCAACTATGTAAAATCCCGGCAAACATCACCAGGTAAAAAACTAAAATTGAAAGTTGATATAATCGATAAAAATTTTATTAGTTATGATCAAAGTGTCTGCCGGTTTCAACAACCAGCATACCTGAAATGGAATCCAACACTTAACTCTGGAAGCAAAAGTATTTTCTTAACAGATCTAGCTATACCTACTGTCGACAATTTAAAAACTAGACAACAAAAAGTAGCATGGTTACTAGAACCTAGGGCAATCTCACCACACATATATAGTTATATTGAAGAACATTATAATAAGTTTCGTTATATTTTAACATATGATGATAAACTATTGAAAATGGGACCTAATTTTTTATTTTACCCATATGGTTGTTGCTGGATAACCTCCAACATATCATTTAAAGATACTAAAAAGACCGGTCATGTATCTATAATAGCCTCGGATAAAAAATTAACTACTGGGCATCAATTGAGACATCAAGCAATTAAAGAATTAGATATGGTTAACAACCCAGATATAGATGTGATTGGTAACGGTTACAAACCATTTAAAGACAAACAAGCCGGTCTACAGAAATATAAGTTTTCAATTGTTATAGAAAATTCAATTCAAGATACATATTTTACAGAAAAAATTATCGATTGTTTTGCAACTAAAACCGTACCTATATATTACGGTACTTCAAAAATAACTAATTTTTTTGATAGGGATGGTATCATTATGTTTAACAACATTAATGAACTCAAGCAAATATTACAAAAAATATCTGATCAAGTCTACAAAAAAATGAACAAAAGTATTGAGAAAAATTTTAATAGCTATAAAGATTATATTATACCGGAAAATTATATTTTTGAAAAATATAACGATTTACTTTTTATGTAAAAAATCCGTTGATTTCATGCAGTAAATAATATATCATTATATATATGAAATTAAACTTACGTGTAGTAGTCGATGCCGCCGGGCGCACCATTGTTGGAGAGTTTGACAAGGAGTCTACAAAGACAATGTCATTAAAAAATCCTGCGACCCTATTCATTCAACCAAATCAACAAACTGGTCAACTAGCAGTACAGTTGATTCCCTTTTTCTTTAGAGAGTTTGTTGTTGAATCGAAACGTGCAGAAGGAATTGCATGGACATTTGACAAGACATCAATCGCGATCTCAGAAGAATTTGGTCTTGATGAGCGATTGTATGATCAATATGAAAAAATGATGACAAAAGAAGCAAACACAAATCCCCCACCGGTTGAGGATATCAAACCTGCTAAGGAAGTGAAGTTGTTTGACGATGGCCAAGAAGAAAAGTGAATCAGATAGCTTAGAGATTGATTCTGATGCACTGAAAGCATTAGAAACTCTAGACAAACTAAACCCATTATCCTCCTTCCTAGATGAAGGTAGCTTGAGTAATGTATCTAATTGGCATGACACCGGCTGCTTGGTACTCAACAGTGTGATTAGCGGAAGTTTATACAAAGGGGTCCCTTCTGGTAGAATTACTGGTTTTGCCGGTCCTAGTATGGCTGGAAAAACATACATTATTAACAAAATTTTAGCAAATGCACAAAAACAAGGAATAATTCCCGTCATTTTTGATACAGAAGCCGCAGTTGATGAAGCTTCTGTTACTGGGGTGGGGTTAGACCCTGCAAAAGTTAAATATGTACCGGTTCAAACAGTAGAAGAAACGAGGAACACACTGGTAAAGTTCTTAGACAGTATAATTGAGAAAAAACAACATGGTAAATTCATCATCAGTATAGATAGTCTAGGTAATTTATGTAGTCAAAAAGAAATTGATGACATTGAAAAGAATAAATTTGCAGCTGACATGGGTACTAGGGCCAAAGGTCTCAAAAGCATGATGAGAACATTGACTTTCAAAGCTGCTGAAGCAGACACTACCATAATTTTCAGTAATCATACGTATGATGACCCCGCCGCACTGTACCCATCATTGGTTAAACATCAGAGTGGTGGTAAAGGTCCGGTGTATCTGGCGAGTGTGTTAGTACAACTAGCCAAACGTGATGAACGTCATGATAAAACCAACGAATCAGATCAAATTTTAGCTGAAGCCAAAAACTACAGCGGTACAACACTACGTGCATTGACTGTGAAGAACAGATTTGTACCTCCATTCCTTGAATGCGAAATGTACTTGAACTTCAAAACCGGTTTAGACAAGTATTCCGGATTAAAAGATGTAGCAGTTAACCATGGAGTGATTGTTCAAACCGGTAGCACGTATCAATTACCGGATGGTACTAAAATCGGTTATTATAAGCAATGGCGAGACAACATTGAGCTTTGGGAAGAGAAAATCTTACCAGGAATT
>Ga0129351_1000584_pt1 | contig 13819 bp, 1 predicted proteins | sample CPBDNA_8_FD_94423 | JGI IMG/M metagenome (GOLD analysis project Ga0129351, IMG submission 94423) | Freshwater to marine salinity gradient microbial communities from Chesapeake Bay, USA - CPBay_Sum_27_0.2_DNA | ecosystem: Environmental > Aquatic > Marine > Coastal | place: USA: Chesapeake Bay... | reverse complement strand
TTTTGCTTCTGCACAGTCGAATAATAATTTATGGTATCAAGATCCACCTGGAGGAAAAGAGGTTGGTACGGATGATGTTACATGGGCAAATGATTCAGTCAAATATTTGGATTATTTAGTACACGGAGAAAAATATTATGGATTAATTGCTTATTCACAAGGCGTTCCAATGTCAATGGTATATTTGGCAAAAACCAGTAATATTTTTGAAAAAGTAATTTTATTCAACGGATATTTACCAACCACACACAGGGGTCTTATGGACGTAATTGATATGTCATTTTCAACAAAGACGCTAAGTGTATTAGCATCTAATGATGAGAGTTTTTATGACCTTGGATTAGACTTATCATCGGGATATTTCACCAATTTTCAACAAGTAGTAAGTTCTACAGCTGGACATAATATTCCAGATTTAACTGATCCAATTTATCAAACGGTAATTGATTTTATGAATTATACTGAACCATTTCATAATGATAAAATTAACATATCGCAAAAATATGATGCAATAACAATAACATGTGAGGATGGTGCATCACCAGGGAACCCACCTGATTTTACATTACTTCATGCTCAAACTACAAATTTTGGTTCAAGTTATGATCTTAATTTAGATATCGTTGAGTTTAAAAAAAATATGACTTATCAATTTAATAGTGTATTACTTGGTGTAGATATAAGTTTTACTATTAACCAGAAATACAAAAATGCGAATGAATTTGAAACATATGTATTGAATTTTTCTATATATAATAATAATTATTATTCATCAGCAGAAATTTACGATATTAATACTAAAAATAATATAGCACAAAATGATCCGTATAATAATCCCACTATCAACATAATATTAGGTGATACTTTGAGTATAAAAAATGATAATAATAGTCACCCAATGAAAATAACGAATAATAGTGGAACTATTATATTTAACGATTTGTCAGGGTCACAATCACAAATTTGGAAACCAACTCAAGCAGGTACATACACATATGTATCTACAAATGAATCTACTATGACAGGTAGTATAATTGTACATGAAAATAATTATGACACAGAATATGTATTATCACAAGGTAATGATATAAGCTTGTCTATTACTATTCCAGAAAAAACAATATCGTTTATATATAATACATCTAATATTACTCAAAGGGAATTAACCGTTGTTGATGATTTATCAAAAGATGGCTATTTTTATTATTATGGTGACATTAGTTTAACAGTTTTGGATGATTTTCATAAATTAGATGTTGAATGTAAATATCATGGCACAATGGGTGGTACAAATGCGTTACATTATGATTATCTAACTGATTTTTCAGCTATAACACAGACCACTATTATAAATTCTGTAAATAATACATTTACATTAAATAACGATTTAATTACTACTAGAAATTATTATCTACCATATAATCAATTAACAACTTATGATATTAATAATTACAATATTTTCGAAAATAATACACAAAGTCGTTTGGCTTTTTTAAACGCAGATATAACATCCGTTGTATATTCTGATGGTGAAAATATAGAAGAGTTTTTAGATATATCTGATGGAGGAAATTTTCTACGTAATGGTGTTATTGATAATTCAACTATAATAATTGATACCAGTATTACAGACAATTCATTTAATATTGATTATGGTGATATAATTACATTTGAAAATCCAAATAATATTGATGCATATATAACATTACAATCAACAACAGATTCGATTACAACAACAGCCAATATTATAAGTTTTACATTTGATGATAATGAAGCCAATTTAAGTTACGTAGATTTTATTGATGCAAATAATTTAACAGTTCGAGGTAATTTAATATGGGATTTTAGTTTTATAAAAGTAAATAATTCTAATAGAATCGATACATCCACAATCAAATACAACAATGTTGTTACATACAATGATTTTATTACTATGAATAATTCAAATGGATTTTTAACTAGAATAGAGAAAATAGAATATAAATTAATGAATGAACCTTCATTTATAGAATGGTCATCAGAAAATAGAAATAGTTTAAATTTAAATTTATTATCTAATTTAAATGTCAACAAATTAAAAGTTATTGGTAGAAATGATGCTGAAATAGAAATGTTTGTTTACAAAAAATACAGAAATTCATATACTACTGTCATTGATAATATTCGTACATCAACTCATGATTTATTATTTAATGATCTACGTATAGCAATTACAAATATAGATGATAATGATATTCAAAAAGTTAGAAGCGAACGAAAAAATCTGATTAGAGAATTTGTTGTTTCAAAAAAAGCATCATTTGAACAAATACAAGCATTGGAATTCACACCAAATGTTTTATATAAATCAATAGTAGAAGATGTTTCAGATATATATATAGACTTACAACCTATACCAAATGATAATAATGACCTTAGAATAGGACAAATATTTAATGATAACATTGATGATACTTTTAATAATACTATATCTGTTAGTGGTAATACAATAAAATTAGAAGATATAAACAATTATAAGCAAGATATTAATAATGAGTATCATAATATATATTTCCCTCTAACACAACCAGGTGATTACGTTTGGTTAGATTTCAATACAACAGGTGATTCTAGTGAAAATATTTTAAAATTTATGATTAATGATAACGATTACAGTAAGGTTGACCTATATGAATTTTCTAATAATACATATGTTAAAACACAAACATATAACGACGATGAAAGGGTAGATTTAAGTATAAATAATATATCTAGAACATTTATTATAAGCTCATTAGTATTACTAGGTAATCCATTTACTGATAACGAAGGACCGCGACTTGAAAGTGTATTTGTTGAACATACAAGTTCAAATATATTAAGATTAACATTTAATGAAAAATTACAAGATACTACGGATAGAATGATAGCTACTGGTTTTAGTGAATTTACTGTTTTATTAAATAATAGTGAACCTTTAACTTTATCTCAACCAACTATTACTGATAATATTTTATCTTTCAGAATAAGTGAATATATAAATTTTAACGATATATCAGGTGATATAATTCCATCAGAAAAATTAAGTATAACATATCTACCTGGTAGTGAACATACAATTAAAGATAATAGAGGAAATACCGCCGAACAATTTAACAGTAATTCAATTAATATTAATACAAATATAAGAAGACCATCGATAGTTAAAAGTATTGTTAAAAATGACACACCAAATATAATAGAAATAGAAGTGGATGAACCATTAAATGAATCATTCGTAAATAGCGAATTTAATAGATTTGAAATAAAATTTCGTGATAATGGTGTATTATCAGTTGCTTTAATTTCTAATATTGTTATAAATAATAATAAAGTATTTATTTATCTTAATCAAAATTTAAATTATACATATGATGAAATTTTTTATTTATACGTTATTTCTGATAGTATTTCGATAGAAGATACCACATCTATTGTATCGATATATCATGATAGTGAAATACAAGGAACCGATCCCGACCCAGACCTTGGTATAGTTAGATATGATGTAGTTAATTTAATATTAGATCCAAGTGATAACGAACCACCAGTTCCCATCGATTCCGATAATAACGTTGATAATCCACAAATTTTAAATACTATTAGAAATGCTATTGTGATAGATTTCGATTCTGAACTTAAAATTATAAACAAACCACCAATTGAAACATTTATAATAAAAAATTATGAATCAAATAAAACTTATACATTATCCGATATTTCAGTAACTGCAAATAGATTAATATTAACATTAAATACCGAATTGACTCATCTTGACACAAATATACGAATATCGTATGATACTCAAAGAGCAAATGACGAAGTAAAACGCCAAGAAGATGTCTATAAAATACAAGATCAAAATGAAAATGTTGTAGAATCTTTTGGCCTTCCTCCAATCGGTAGCAATAAAACTATAGATGAAATGGCATTGCTAGTGATAAATAATATAGATATCCCACCTGATATTATCCCACCAGAGATAATAAAGGCCGAAGTAATCCATCAAAATAAAAATATTATCAACTTAGAATTTAATGAAGATATTGTTGTAGATCCATCGGCATCTCCAGTGCGATTTCGAGTATATATTACTAGACAGGAACAAGATATTAGTGATAATGTTATTACTGATATTAATTTTGTTAATAATAATAATGATACTATAACTACTGGAAGTACTAATAAAATACAATTGATTTTGCAAGATAATTTTAAATTTGCAGATATTATAAAATTAACATACAATTCTCAAGTAAATCATACCACGGGAAATATTAGAGATACTGCCGATAATTTATTACCTAATATACCGGATGGTTCAGAACTTACAGTAGATAATCGTATAATCTCTTCTGAAAATTTTGTATTTGATTTAGAATCTATGAGTGTAGACGTAAGCTTTGTCTCTATGTTAGGAGCGTTATTTGATATAGAATCACAAAGATTAATTCCACAATATGATCCTCTTAAAAATTACGATGCCACTATAAATTTAACTATTGATGTACGTGATGTTGAAGACGTATTTTTATTCACACCTGATAATAGTTATGCATGTGATCCATCAGCATGGATGAGTTGGAGTGGAAGAAAACTAGATGTATTTGGAAATACAATGGCTTCAGATGGATTAAAATCATGTGTTGATGGTGATAATACACCATATCGTTCAAGACAAACAGGGGGAGGTGAGTATGTGAGACATTTAAGTTCTCAAATTACAGGAGGATATGGAGCATTAGATATATTTGGAAATGAAAGCGAATTATTACAAGCTGTGTATGATTTGTCATCTCAAGTTCATGATAATATAAAAGCTGTGTTAAGTGATCCTAGTTGCGGTTCAAAAGAAAATCCTGTTTCACTAGATAGTTCCATATTTGATGGAAGCGATAATGAATTTGTTACAGATGATACTAGAAAGGTATTATCATATACATTTGTAAGTCAAATGTTAATATCTAATAATTCAAGAATACAACAATTAGTTCAAGAACATAGTATTCAAGAATATAATAATGGAGTAACTGGTTCTGTTTTATCTAAATATGGAATGATTTCTGTGAATACGGTGGGTCATATGTTTTCAGTACCACTTAGGTCTGGTGATTCAATTCAATTTAGAGTTACTGTTAAAGCCAATAAAGAGGGTGATAATTATTTATCTTGGACAGAATTAACACCATATGAAATTGAAGACAGATCATATCGTGTAATATTAAACTTATTATAAATATGAAAATATACTTACAAATAAATAGTTGAATATAAATAAATAATTATTAATACATAAAAATAATATTATTAATACATAAAAATAATATTATTAACACATAAATAATATTATTAACACATAAATAATATTATTACATTATCGAACAACATTGGTTATCTATATAACAACTATTATCCCTCTTTTTGTATCTTTTAACATATTCTATCACGCCATTTTTTATTCCAGAACAACTACTATTTTTTAAATTCAATAATATTGTATTATCATATACTTTATTTATAAGTGCATGTATAGCTTTATCTAAATTCTTATTTGTCATAGCACTTACTTCATAATATATAGCATCTAATTCATTCACTTTTTTATCAATCTCTTCTTTAGATATAGATGTACCTTTATCACTTTTATTACCTAGAATTAATATTGGATGCACATGATCATCTGCACAATTATTGTTAATATCTATTTGATTACACCACATATTAATATTATCGAACGAATTACGATCATTTAAATCAAAAACAACTATAATTCCTGCTATATTACGAAAATAACTCTTAATAATCGCAAAGAATTCTTCTTGTCCTGCTGTATCCCAATAATGTACTTTTATATTTCGTTTCTCTATATTTAGTATATTATCTGTTTTAACACCTCGATTGATTGAATATATTTTAGAACCAAATTCAACACCTATTGTATTTTGATACAATCGTATATCTCTGAATGGATCTAACCATTTATTTAGTATAGATGTTTTTCCAACATATTTATCGCCTACAATTATAAATTTAAAAAGTTTATGGTATGTCATAATATATAAGAAATTATTTTATTTAATATTAAAATTTAAAAATATATATTTTTTATACTATTATATTATAAAGATGTCTAGAGCGGATTCCTCGTATAATTTTTTATCTGCTTCAATAGAAGATAATGCATCTAACTTGATTAATATTACCTTTTCAGGTGATATTTCTTTAAACACAACTAGTGTTTCCGATTATACAGTTTTAGTAAATAATAGTTCTGCTACATTATCTAATCCAACAGTTAATGGTTCTGTATTATCACTTACACTTGACGATAATGTCAAAGCATGGGAAGATGTAAGTTTTGTTTATGATAGTAGTAATGAAGTTTTATTAGACACTAGTGATAATAAAATTCCTTCTGTACCTGAAACAGCCGTTACCAATAATATTAGTGTACCTGGTGTATCAGCATCAACCGTTGATGATGGTACTGCAAATACAATTAATATTACATTTGGAGAAAATGTCTTAGGAGACCCTAGCAAAAATGAATTTTCTGTTACATCCGATGGAAATGCAATATCTATTAGCGGTGTTAGTCGTTCTAATGCAATTGTTACACTTACGTTAAGTACAAAACTATTAGCAGGTAGCACCACTACAGTGAATTATTCAGGTAGTAGTATCACCGATTCTAATAGTAATCCTGTAGCAACATTTACAAATTTGGCAGTTACCAATAACATTAGTGTCCCTACGCCTAGTAGTGGTAGTATTAGTGATGCTACAGCAGAAATAATTAATTTGGTTTTTCCAGAAAGTTTAAATGGTACTGCTGGAGCATCGGATTTTGATGTATCATTAAATACTGCAAGTGCAACTATTAATAGTGTTAATGTTTCTGGTACTAATATTGACATCATACTTGGTCAAAAAGTTTTGGCCAGTCAAACAAGTATCGTTGTCAAATATACTGGTACTACACTTCTTGATTCTGCTTCCAATCAATTATTACCATTCACATTTAATGGTGTACAAAATAACGTTAGTGTTCCTGGTGTATTAAATGCTATTGTCGAACATGACCCATCGAATCAAATTGTCATTACTTATAATGATGTAATTAAAAGTACTTCAGGTCCTGATCTATGTGGTAATAACTATTCAGTTACAATTGATGCTGTGTCAAAATCAGTAACAAATGCTACATTTAATGAACCATTGAACCAAATCACATTGACCATTGCAGAAAATGTCAAAGGAAAAAACCAAACCGTTCTTGTTAATTTCACTTCGAACTTGCCTGAATTATTTGACATGTGTGATAATCAATTGTTAGATTTTACAGATGAGACTGTAACAAATAATATTATCGATACCTTATCGACTGTTACAATAGACGATTTAAGTGGACTCACTGATGATTCATCTACTTTTCATAAAAGAGTTGCATGGAATGAACAAGTAACAGCATTCAACACAAATGGTATTCAAATGAATTTCAATTATCATTTTATTAATAATAATAATAATACCAATAGTGATAGTAGTGGTACTAATGTAGGAAGTTTAACTTTAGGTCAAACAAATGGTAATTTTAAACAACTTGTGGTATCCGATACAGCTGATAATAGTATTACAATGAATATCATAAAAAAACATGGTTTGGTTACAAATATAAATACAGCACTACAAGGTATTGGTGATAATGGTACAAATTTTGTAAGTAAATTAAGTGATTTTAAAGATTCAAATAGTTATAGTGAGGTTAAAAAATTTGTAAAAGCATTCACACAACATGCAGAATATGATATAAGTAGTACATACACTGTTCCAGCTGAAGATTTAATAGATTTGAATGGTGCAACTGGTGCAAAAGCAAAACTTGTAGGAAAAAATCTAATTGTAAAAATGGCAAATAATGATGGATTTTCTGGTTATGCAACAATACCAAACAATACATTCCATTATAAAGTATTAAGACTTGACGCAGATGTTGTTTCCCCTGATAGTGGATATTATGTACCTCTAGCCGATTTGGATGACTATATTTGGTTCGATTTGGCTGGTTCAAATGATAAAAAAGACTCGATATATGTTACTGTTAATGAAACCGATATTGATAAGATTGACGTATATCAATTTGACCCTGTGGGAAATGTTGATATATCGAATACATATTCTGAAGACGATGAATTTGTTATACCAAACTCAACAACAAATATAGCTTTTCGATTTATTGCTGGTTCTATTGTTGCCGGTGGAAATAATTTTGTTGAACAATCGTCCGCACTTGTACCTGACGCAAATGCAAAAACAATGGAAATTACATTTTCAACCGATGTTTCAAGTAGCGATCTTTCGCAATTACACAATAATTTCAGTGTAGATTCTGGTGGAGTCGGTAATAATGTTACAGCAGCAAATATTTCTAATAATGTAGTTACACTCACTTTAACAAATAGAGTATTGGATGGTGAAACTGTAGTAGTTAACTATAATACTGGTGGAAGTGGTGATTTAACTGATACTGAAGGAAGTTATACTATTACAAATTTTTCATTTCCTGATGTTAGTAATAATGTTGAAGCTCCAGCATTTAAATCTGCTGACATTGGTGATGATTTTTCAAATAGAATTAATGTAATATTTAAAAAAGGTGAAAATAATAATGATACTGAAAGTATAAAAGTGAATAATGACATATGTGGAAACGACTTTGTTGTTACTGTTAATGCAGTAACTAGAAATGTAACAAGTACGTCTGTTTCTAGTGGATATCTATATCTCACATTAGAAAGTCGCGTTGAACAAGGGGACACCGTTACACTCGCATATAATAGAAGTGAAAGTGAATTATCACAAAATGTTACAGATACCAATGATAATCCTGTCCTCACTTTTCCGGCACAAAATGTTTCAAATAATGTAAATAACTTACAATATTCTAGTTCGTCTGTTGCAACTGAAAATAATAAAAATATTGTAATTACATTCAGTGGTGGTAATGTAGATAATTTTGATAATAGCAATGGATTCTTGGTAGATGTAACTAGAGATAGTTCCACAACAAGGAAAACAGTTGAAAGTGTAAGTTCTAGTGGTGCAACCGCAACATTAACTATGGCAGAAAAACTAGTTGAAGGCGATGTTATTGATATTAGTTATACAAAAGGTGCAAATACCATCACTGATCAATATGATAATGTGCTTTTTAGTTTTGATCAAACTGTATCAAATGGAATCGATTCACCTGATGTTACGGCTGTTGATATGGTAGATACAAACACAAAACAGATATCAGTTACATTTGATGCAAATATGGCATCACTTGGTGCAAATGCTAAGGATGATTTCAGTGTCACTATCGATGGTTCTGCTGTTAATATTTCTAGTATAGCATATGATTCTTCCACTGTATTATTGGTTAATATTGATACTCGTGTAATACAAGGTGACAATGTAAGATTAAGTTATACAGACAATGATAAAGTATTGGATCAATATTCCAATGCATTGAAATCATTTTCTGATCAACTAGTTGATATTACAAATATTGTCCATCCAACTGTTTCAGGAACACCAACTGTATTGGATACGAATTCAAAACAAATACGTGTTTCTTTCAGTGAAAATATGAATCAAATGGATTTGACTGCTGCCAAAACGGACTTTTCTGTAAATATTGTAGGAAAAACACCTGTTACGGTTGAAGATTTGTCGTTTGTAAGTCCAACACTGTTATTAGTAGATATTGACACACGTGTAGTAGAAGGTGATACAGTTAGTTTCACTTATACTGCAAACAATGAAAGAGATAATATTATTACAGATGCATATAGTAATTGTTTAAAAAGTATTTCATCACCTGTTAGTGTTGATATTACAAATGTAGAACCACCTATATTGGATGCAGTAGATATACCAATAGTCGTGGATGCTACTTCCAATAAAATTACTCTTGTTTTCACAGAAACAATAAAGGCGAACAGTAATGCAAATGGTGCTGATTTTGATGTTTCTGTTAATGGAGTTGCTAGTGCTAATGCTGTTACAGATGTTTCAATGAATGGTTCTGATGCAAATGTTGTATTGACATTGACAGACAGAATACTAAGTACAGATACAGTACAAGTGAAATATACACAACACACCGATGTAACACGTAATTTAACCGATCCATATGATAATGGAGTGAAAACATTTAATTATACAAATGTTGCTAATACTGTGGCTAATCTTGAATATAGTGTTTCATCTATAAGTGATGCATCACCAAGAAATATTACGATTACATTCACTGGTGGTAATGTAGATAATTTTGATAATAGCGCTGGTTTTGTTGTTGATGTAAGTAGAAATGGTTCTTCAAGTGTGAAAAATGTCAGCAGTGTTAGCAAAAGTACAAATACTGCTACATTGACTATGGTAGAACAATTATTGGAAGATGACGAAGTTACGGTAAGTTATACCAAGGATTCGAATACAATTACTGACCAATATAATAATGTGTTATTCAGCTTCTCCAATCGTTCTGTTAATAATAATATAAGCGCACCACATATTATAGGTGGTAATATATATGAAACTACACCAACAACATTAATGATTGATTTTGATCAAGATACTGATTGCGTTGATCCATGTGGTAACGATTTTACTGTTATGGCTAATGGAAATCAAATTGCAGTAACCAATGTTGTAATTGATGATGATGATGAAGGTGCTGTATTAACATTAGCTCATAAACCATTGATTGGTGATACAATCACTATTGGATATACTAAAAGTGGTGTAAGTGATAGACAAGTCAAAGATTTAAATGGAAATCCTATGAAAAATCAATCGGATATCTCGATTACAAACGATACTTGGGATTTGGCCGATTTTTCAAGTGCATCTGTTGAGGATGCTACACCCAATAAAATTACAATGGTATTTGATGAAACAGTTTTAATCAATACACCAACACCAGATGTTTTTGATGTAAGCAACGGAACAACCGCTGTTAATGTTACTGGTGTTGCTGTGAGTGGTCAAAACATTACATTGACATTGGCAGAAAACATAACAGAAACTCATTCTACGAATGTACGTGTTAAATATACCAAAGTTGCCTCTTCCACAAATGATCATGTTAATAACATAACTGATCAATATGGAAATGAAATTAATTCTTTTGGATTTCAAGCAGTTACAAATACCAGTATAGACAATACTTTTTATGCCAATTCATCAGTCATTAATGATAACACACCGAATAAAATAGTTATGTCGTTTAGTAAAACATTGGCCAATATTACTGATGCAAATGTTAATGGTGATTTTGCAGTATTAGCTGATGATGTTGCCAATGCTGTAACGGGTGTATCAAACTCAGGTCAAAATATTACACTTACAATAACCAATAATATTGTAGAAGGACAAACTGTTACTGTGCAATATACAAATAATGCATCAAGAATAACTGATACCAATAGTAATGTATTATTTGATATAGCTCAAAGTTCTGTAACAAACAATGTGGATAATCCAGATTATGTAAGTTCTGTTATTAATGATTCATCCAATATATTGCTTGAGATCACCTTTGACAAAGCAATGGATGCGGACAATACTACAACAGCAATTAGTGATTTCTCTGTTAATATTGTTACTGTTCCAACAGTATCACAACCTAGTTTTTTAAATACAAAACAAGATTCTATTGTAGATTTTGATGATCAACCCAGTGGTATTATACATGGTAACTTATCTTATGTTACAGGACGAAATGATACTGGTTATGCTCTCAATGTCGGTGGAGATGGTAAAAATTCTATGTGGGACCATGATACAGCAGCAGGTTTTCCAACAGATAATGTTATTGCGATGGGCTTTTGGCATTATGTTCCTGCAACTTCACCAAATAGTAATTATCCATATGTATGGAATTCAAGTTTAGATAGTAATCCATGGGATATTGGATTGGCGATGAATTGGGATGGTGGAGCAAAATATTATGCATCAAATGCCAAAACTTTAAAAATAAAAAAATGGTATTACAATAATGTTCATATCACAGAAGTACATGAAGGTAATGCGTTGAATCATTCGGTTTCTGTGACACAGACAGATGGGTGGAACCATCATTATTTTGAGTTTAATTCCACATTAAGCGAAGCTAATATTGGAGGTGGAATAAGATGGCACGGTTATAGTAATGCGGCTGTGGCGATCGGGAAATTAGATGAAATAAGATATTTTTCTACTGCATTGACTGAATCCGAAATCGGTGAATTATTTGCTTATGATGGTACAGGTTCTTCATTACCAGCCACAATGACCAATGGGGATTTAACATTTGATAATGGGGATGGAACTATTACTGATAATGACGGTTTGTTTGTAAGTGATAGTGCAAATGTATCATTCACTACTGTTGATTCGCGAACGGTAATTAATGCGGATAAAATAGATTTGAATTTAAATAATATGTTCAGTGGTACTGGTATAAAGGCATTGAGTTTTTGGCATAAAACACATAAAAATGCAACATTTAACGGAAGTAATCATTATTATCCTCAGCTGTGGAATTATAATTCTAATGCTGCTTATTATGCAATTGATTGGAATCTAAGTGCGGGTCAAGGGCAATATTATAAAGCAGGTGCAGGTACAAGCAAATGGTATATCAACGCTAAAGATAGTACTTTTAATTCTACACCAATTGATAACAACGAAACATATTGTGGTTTTGCTATTGGTGATCAAACATGGTATCATCATTACATCGAATTTAGTTCTCCGATTTCCACGAATGCAAATGATGCATTAAGATTATTTGCAGGTTGGGGGGGAGATGAATCGCGAATAAATGAAGGTTCATTGGATGATTTAAAAATTTTCGATACTGCTTTATCAATAACTGATATTGAAGCTTTGTTTGATGACACAGGTTCTTCAAGTGGATCAAATGAAACATTAACACCTGTAACTGTTACAAATCTCTCTATCAATGGTACAAAAGTATTGTTGAATTTGGGAACAGCTATTACGGATCAAGATACAGTGAAATTTAGTTATACCAATAGCAATAATGTTTCGGATAATACTAATAATTCATTGTTGGATATAACCCAAACGACTATTACAAATAGTGTGACCAACCCGGATTATGCCAATGATGCTGCTGTTGGTGATGCATCTCCAAAAAATATTACTATGTCTTTTAATGAAAATCTAACTATTGTAGATGCCAATGCTCTAAAAACAGACTTTGTTGTATCATGTGATGGATATTCTAAAGATATATCAAGTGTTAGTGTTAGTGATGCCAATTTAACTATCACCATGGTTGATAATATTCTGGAAGGTGCTGATGTAACGTTTACATATACCAATAATAGTAAATTAACGGATTCAAATGGTAATGATGTATTGACAATAAGCTCACAAAGTGTTACAAATACTGTCGATCAACCATCGGCAAGCAATGATGCTGTTGTTGAAGAAACAAACTCATTATTGATCTCATTGTCTGTAGATCAAGCGTTAACGGATTTATCTGCATCTGGATTCACTGTAGGAGGTACTACAAATAATGTATCTGTTAGTAGTGTAGTATATAACTCTGGAAGTGGAAAATTAGAATTGACATTAGATAAACGTGTATTGGATAAAGATACCGCTGTAACGCTATCCTATGATAATGATAGTGGTACTATTACCGATGCCAATTCCAATAAATTATTGACTTTCACTAATTATACTGTTACAAATAATGTTATTGCACCAATCAAATCAACAATTGTTATTAATGATG
>Ga0129351_1000569_pt1 | contig 13898 bp, 24 predicted proteins | sample CPBDNA_8_FD_94423 | JGI IMG/M metagenome (GOLD analysis project Ga0129351, IMG submission 94423) | Freshwater to marine salinity gradient microbial communities from Chesapeake Bay, USA - CPBay_Sum_27_0.2_DNA | ecosystem: Environmental > Aquatic > Marine > Coastal | place: USA: Chesapeake Bay... | reverse complement strand
ATTACCTAGTTCAGCATTTTGAAATTTATCTTCTAACCAAAGAAGACCAGTATCACGATATGGTTCTAGAACATCGTCTTTGTCAGCACCAGTATCTGCAAAGATAAACTTTGTAAATGCAGTATCACCAAATAGCTTTTGAGTATTTTGAATACGAAGCTTTTGAGCTGACTCATCTAATGATAGAGATGTAATCATATGAAAAGTATATCCATGCTTACGATGTAAAAGATCTACGTAATACATTGCATCTCGAAGAGGTGGTAAAAAACCAATAGCAGCAGATTCGTTAAACTGCCTTACAAGTTTTTTCTTTTCAAAATGAGTTAAGCCGTAACGGTCTCCCATATCATAATGTTCTTGACCGTCTTTAACGATCTCATATCCTTGAGATTGCATCCAGACATTCATAGCATATTCCCAATTCATGAGAACGCCATCACAGTCAGTTAAGATTACTTTATCTAAATTATTTAAGTCTTTCATATAATTTCCTTTCATATTGTATACTACCACATTTTTAATGGAATGTACATAAGAAAAATTATATTACTCTTTGCCTGTTTCTTTTATGATACAGTTCAATAGTTTCATGAAGCTTGTCTGTCCAATTATCACGATGCTCTTTATATGTAAGAGCTCTACCATTATCAACATCCATAATGATTACAAGGTTAGGCATAGCCATACCAGTACGTTCTTCCCACATAATAGAATATGCACAAGCTTGAATAAAATAATGATCAAGCATAGATTTCTTTTTAGGGAAGCGAGAGGTTTTAAAATCGACAATACTATTTACATTGTCAAATTTACAAGCACAATCACAAGTGCCGGCTAATTTAAGATAATCACTATATAACGGAACTTCTTGATCGTATACAATATTCATACGCTTTTCAAGAATAGGTTTCATATTAGTCAGACTTTGCATTACATGTGGTAATACATCTTCTGCATAGTTAGGATCATTTTTGAGATATTTTTCTACAAGAGTATGAACCGCAGTGCCGCGAGTTGCAGCTTTGTGTCCTATCTTATTAGCTTCTTCTTCTCCGACCTTAGCTCGCCATTTAGCGATCTTATCTTCGTTAAGAATAGAAGTTACAGTTGTAACGCTAGGATATGCCACACCTTCTGGAGTGACATACCTGCGTTTCTCACCATCTTCTCTTTTTAGAGTTTCATAGCCTAAGTCAATTTTTTCATGTATATAATTCATAATAACATTCTAACACGAATTAACGCGTTTGTACACAGTTAATTTACATTAATTCAAAATGAGGTCCATCAATAAATGGTCGACGTCCTTGTGATCGGCGTAAATCTACATAAGCCATCATAGCATCTTCAGCTGTGCCTTCGTATGTACGAATATCACCTTCAGACCAAGCTGCGCCCCATTTAACAGCAACACCTAATTCTTCGGCAGCTGCTTTAAATGCATCAGCAATATCATCATACACATTGATTTCCCATACAACGTCTGAACCGTCATATGCTACGACATCAACAGCATGAGAATAACCTGAATCTTGAATAAGATGTTTTGATTTCATAGTTTGAGATCGACCAGATGCTACTAGTTTTTCTTGCTCTTCAACAGTACGAACACCGTATGTAACGCCGAAATCTACTTTAGTTAATTCAATTGCACGTTCTACTACGGCGACCATATCTGGATGTACTCCTTCGAGTTTACCTTTTGATCGGCTTGATAGTTTAAATGCCATGTATTCCTCCTATAGGTTAAGCATTTCTTTTGTCATAATATAGTCTCTTACAAAATCAGATCGGACAATATCTTCCCATCTAAAATTGATTATATCAAAGTTTTTTAATTGTTCAACAATAGACAAGAATCTATATATTCCTTGTTTATCGTCATCATATTTAAAATCTGTTTGCAGGTGATCTCCGGAAAATATAATACGAGAATCTCTACCAACACGTGTTATAACAGAATCTAATTCATGAAAATTAAGATTCTGCATTTCATCAACAAGAATCACTGCATTATCTACTGTAACACCTCTAATAAAAGATGTTGATTCAAATTGAATTTTATTAGAAGATATAGCTTTACTCCAGGATCCTTTATCGCCAAATAAATCACATGCTATAGCTTTGTACGGAGTAATATAAGCTTCTTCTTTTTCTACTTTAGTACCAGGCAAATATCCCATATCTCTTGTAGGTACCATAGATCTTATAATAATCAACCTATCTTGTAAACTATTAGGATCTAAAACTGCTTCTAAACCAAGATACATTCCGACAAAAGTTTTACCAGTTCCTGCAGATCCTGCTAGTACTAAATTAAAATCATCATCCCATGCTTCAAAAGCTTTATTTTGGTTTTCAGTTAATGGTTCATACTCTAACAAATCATCTAGACGAACCGTCATAGAATTATTCGGCTGCTTATTCCGTTTCATAAGTTAACTGTATTCCCTTTACCAGCACCCTTTTTAATTCTTTCTAAATTTTCTTTCCAGCCATCGTCGGTTTTACTTAAAACCCCGCCAGTAGATTCAACTATTTTAGGAGCAGATGGAACTAGTTTTAATTTATATTCAAGTAACATATCTTGTAACTCTTCCCACTTACAATTAACTTCCCATGTTTTTGTAGACTTGGGATCATCTTTTTTGACGGTATATATTGGCATGACTATCTCTCGTTTATAGTAATATATATTAAGCTGCTACCTTAAACCACTCAGGTATTTGTCGACGCGTCCATTTCATTTTAAAACGATCTTGTTTTGTATGATAATATTCTTGATAAGATCTGACAGGATCACCTTCATGAATACATTGTGGCTCATGTGTCATTGCAAGAGCAAATGGTGTAAGTGATTTATTGTAATTGATATTACGTGGTGCATCTCGCAATACATCTGTTAACAAAGTTTCTGTACTATGAGTTTTACCATAACGAAACCGATACTCGATACACAATGCTTTCCAGTGCTGGTAGTGCCATATATAATTAGAAACAGATTCCATAGTCCATACTGTACACGGATGACCAACATGTACAGCTTTATACAATGTATCTTCTAAATCTTGTTTAGGATGAACCCAGTATTTGACCATAGTTTTACCAGACTTCGATGGCCGACGAGTTTGTTCACCGTCAAGAATACGATGTGCTGTTGAAAGCATTTGAGCCGACTCGACGATCATTTTTACGACATGCTTGTCGCATTGCCATTGAGCTGCTACGATTGGATCTGTATCTAGGATAAAAATATTCATGGTATACTATCCCCCTCTAAAGTTGATACTTTATTATACCACAATTTAGGGGGGAAGTACACTCCTTTTTTTACTATGAAGCTTCTTTTATACGATTGTCTAAATATTTTCGCTTAGCCAGAATTTTTTGCATTAGTGAGATCTTGCCTTTCCGTTCAAGTTTTTGGGCATATTCCTGTAGTTCAAGCGAATCTTGTCTAAGACGTTCTAGCTGATTTTCTGACATGTATAATTGTCTCCTTAAAAGTAAAATAATCACACCATCATGATGTATCCTGCAATAATCCAGGAAATGCTTCCTCGATTACCGGCCTCGAAATGCCGTCTAATTTCTTTTTGTTAATCATTGCTACTACAAGCTTAGCATCATCTGGATGTATACCTTCTAGAATCTCAAATAAAATTCTTTCGCGCTTATAGGTAGGCATTTCATCGCCTGGACCTCCAACAACGAAGTTTATAAATCGCTTATGCTCTTTTAATAAATTTGTAGGAGCGTTATGTTCTTGATTAGGAGTATAAGGCGGATCGCCTTCAGGAAAGTTAAATTCGACAGTGCTATCATATGCACCGCGTAAAATATCTTTCAGAGCCCAAGATTCTCCTTCTCGTAACTCTTTTACTTTTTCTTCTTTGTTTCGTCGATTCTTAGTTCGGCGAATCACTTCATATACTGGTCTTACCATATCATCCTCATTAATCTATTTATCTCGAATATGTTTTGCATGTATCTTACAACCAATAAATTCATTATAAAATTCATCAGATAATAGTACATCATATTGAAATTGGAGTTTTGCTTCGTAGTAAGAGCATTCGCCTTTTGTTCTACAAAGTCTTAATATTTCTCTTTTGTAATTATCTTTACCTTTTGATTCAACTAAACTTTGTACTTCTTTATTTGAACCATAATACTCACGCCAATCTGATTCGGCTCTTGTGCGGACTCTACGTTTGCGTGTTTTAGTAATAGGTAGGATTTTTGGTTTCCAGAAGAATTTCTTACCGATATATTTTTTACCGGTATCTTTCTCGGTCACCATATAAACAAACCCCTGAAATTCATCAGGGGTTTCGTTAAATTCTTTATCATTATAAACCCACATAGGTTTATATATCTTAGTATTCATCTGAGTCTAATTCAAGCGCATTATTTTCTTCACCGCAAAAAGGACAATACTCAACGACCATGTCCGTTTCAGAATATATTTCTACTTCAATATCGCAATAATGACATTCGACTATAAAATGTTTTTCTTTCATTAAAAGTCAATCTCGCAAGCTCCACCTGCACAAGCTGCCGCACCTAATGTATCAACATCGGTATACTTCTTCTCGGTCAGGTCATGTTCCCAACTAATATCTCTGAAGTTAGCATTAATCTTATTCCACTTATGCAATAGATAAGAATCCTTCAAGCAATATTCTGTTTCTTTTAAATTGCCATCTAAATAATTATTTGCAAAATTGTTGAATCTACGAATCCAATCTTTCTTCAATGCAGTTTGTGTAGACTCGACTGATAGATCTTCACCCATACCTTGAGCCGTAGAACAAGCATTCCAAAGATTATCAAATGCATTAAGTGCATCAACAACTAAGCCACTTGCAAAGATGGCGGCTGTTCCGTATTTATCAACCATAGTATTTGCATCGATGACACCAGTGTTTGGAGCTTGATTAAAGTCTTTGTCACCCATTGCAGATAAGAATGAAATACCTGCAAAGCTACGACGATTCTTAAATACATAGCTTTCGACTTCATCCCAATCTTTTACAATAATAGTATTTGACACGTTATGACGAATACCTTTATCAGCACATAGCTCTTCGTTTGTACCAGCATTTACCCAATGCTCTTGAGCTAGTTTAACTTTTTCAAGATGGTCTACACCGATCAATTCATCTTTAAGCATTGATCCTTCTTTTGGTAAGATAGGAAATGAAACAACTACGTCTGTTCCGCCTGCTGACCAAACTGATTCTTCAACCATATGTGGATTTGTCTTTTGTATAGCCTGAGTTACCTCAGATTCTTTGTTCATCTGAACATTACGAATATACATATTAGAATGCTCAGCGTGAATACCACTAGCAGTTTGCAATAGAACCGAAGCATTACCGCTTGGCTTGACACAAGTCGTTCTAGCCGCCGCATTGATTCCAATAACTTCTGCAACTTCTCTGTTGACTTGTCTGACAATGTTTGCCCCTTCCTCAAGTATTTCTGCATCAAATAAAATATCAGGATTATTCATCCATCCTGTGATCGAAACTCCCAATAAAGCTTCTCGATCAAATATATCTTTTGTTGTATCTGGTAAAAATTTAAAATCAGTGTAACCTGCCTGAAGTGTACCAAGGATCGCACCAGCGCGGCAGGCAAGAAAGAAATCTTCTTTAGTTACACATTTACCACCGTTAATCTCTGTAAGATTACATCCCTGCCATCCAGACTTACCGTCTATTTGTGGGAACATTCCAATCTCAACACATGGATTAGTCGTATGTTCTGTTGACTCTACAAATACAAAACCTGGTTCGCCGAACTCTTTTACCTTTGTCATGATCTTGCCGAACTGTTCAGGTGTAGTTGTGTCTCGAACTATGACAGCCGAGTTATTTGATCGACCACGTTGTGGATTATCAACAAACCAATTACCTGTTTTAGCTGACATCATTTCTTCGTCATCAGGTGAGAATAAACAAATAGTTGCTGAACGTCTTACGCCGCCTGATAGAACAGCGTCAGCTTCGTGCATACAAATATCATATACATTAATTGGACGTAGAGCAACGGCATCCTTTGTATCAATCACAATGTCTTGTAATAGATGTTCAATCTTATCAAGAGCACGACGTAATCCGTCAGGACCTGGTGCTTTAAATCCACCAGAGATTTTAGATCCTTTTGGTCGAATGTTTGATAAATCAAAATAGACTCTACGACCAGCGTAATCTGGATATTTACCACCATCTACAAAATATGATGACATAAGAACATCAACCGCAGTTGCCCATCCTTCAATATCATCTGTTACAGTATGTGTTTTTGCTGGTTTAGTTCTAGCTACAACTTTAGGTAGTTTTGCAACGTGGTGTTCTTGAACAGAAAATCCTGCACCGGCGCCACATAATAGAATATAGAAAATCTCACCAAAGAATGCTGGACGATCAGCATAAGAAGATGTACAGTTGTACATTCTCATTTGGTGTTTTAGCAACTGTTCTCCACCGAACTGGAGGGCACGTTGTGCTCCTAAAACTCGTTGCTCTTTATAGGCTTGCCTGGCTTCTTCTAAATAAGACTTTAATCCGTTTTCTTTTTCTTTATATTGATTCGCGTGCATTTCGATTACGCGATCTACAGCTTCCTCCCATGTTTCGTATCTTTCATTGTCGTCGTTAAAGCGTGAGTAACTATCGTAGAATTTCGTTTCGGACAAAAGTCTACGTGTGTCAACAGAAGCTGTTGCCATTGCAATTTCCTTTATATAAATGATTTTCCTTATGTGGTATTATATATCAAAACCACGACTTTGTAAATAGCAATATATGCCATATTTGAACTAAATATAGCAATATATTGTAAAAAGAATTAAATTTTTTTATTCACCAATTTGTTGAATTTGTGTTTCATAATACGCAATAATCTCTTTTTGTTGAAGAATGTATCTGCGTATATCGGCTATTCCCATTGATAGATTCTCATAGCCTTTTGGCGTAATAGCCATGAAGGCGGCAACACCACCGGCTTCTTTTATTCTTACTATAGATTCTTCTAGGTTATCTTCATTGATAACAAACCATTCAACGTCAGGCATATCAACAGGTTTTGGTGGAGCCTGTAAAGGAATGGTTGGGTAAATGTATTCTTTCTCAGTTACTACTATCGGTTCCGTCGTCTTCGCGCAACTCGTCAGTAATAGAAGGAGAGGTATCAGATAAAATATTTTGTATGAGTCGGTCCACACCACGATTAATCCTCCGCTCGAGATCTGCCGGATCTTCGAGAGCTTCTCTTGTTATATCAATTTGACTAAATCTTTTTCTAAGCCTATCAAGTCCGGCCTCTGACTTTTGTAATGATTCTTGTAGATCTTTAATCATTAAAGCATTATTACTAGCTTGATTTTCTAATTCAACCACAGTTTTTTCTAATGTCTCAGCCGCACCTTGTAAAACAATATTATTTTCTCTCAACCTTGCTTTCTCAGCTTCTGAGGTTTCATAATACCAATATGCTGTATAACCTATGCCACTAAAAGTAGCAACTAAAAACAAAAACAAATAAATTCTAAGCATCTGAGTCTAAATAATTTCTAAATCTTTTTAATACTTTTGGATCTCTATCTTTTCTTCTACGTCTATCTATAACGACTGTACCAGATGGATTATCTCCAGCACCTACAACAGATGCAGTAGTAGTTCCGCCTGCCATTTCTTGAGCCTTCTTAATAGCAGCTTGAGTTGGTGCACCCTTCTCACCTTTTTTTCTCATTTTTTCTCCTCGCCTACGTTTGGCCCAGATGTTTGCCCATAATCCTGCTTCTTTCATTTGATAAGCTCCGCTGATGAAATATAAATTTTTTGATTTGTATTCATATGAACACCTTCATATATGTCAATACCATATACATCACCAATAGGATATGAACCCTCATTTATTCTAACTTTATCTTTTGCTTTAACTACATCTTCAAATGTAGAATTAATCATTTTATTATTTTGTAAACGATACATTCCAGGAGATAACATTCTATCTTCACAAATAAACCATTTGTTTTCTTCTAACATAAATTCTTTAGAATCTAATCCTAGTTCTTTCATAATTTTTTCTACTGACTCATCAGATAGTTGCCCGTGTTCTTTTATTAAATAAAGAGCAGAAGCATAAGATCCGACTTTACCTGCTGGTATGAGTCGTTTAATATTAAATACTAATCTATTAAATGGAGTATACGCATCTTTTTCTTCAGGAGTTTTAGGCTTTTTTAGACGTTTGCCTTTTTCATCTATTATGCCTAATTTGTATGCAGCTGTTTTATCAAACGACGTAACAAGAAGTTTGAGGAATCTAAATGTATAGACTAGGTCTGCTGCTCTTTTAACTATTCCCATCAGATTTTCCTTAAGGCTTCTACAATGCCTTCATCCATTCTATATTGTGCGTATTCTGTATTTTTTACATACTTTAAAAATATTAAAAATGGTTTTATCACTGGCCAATGCATTGGATCTAACTTTAATTCTAGTATTTTACATCCAGCTTCAATACCAAACATATTAAAAAATACTATAAGATGATTTAATATCAATCTTTCTGATAATTCACCATAACCAATATAACGATTTACTAATCTCTTAATATATTTTATTCTTTTAAGATCTTCGTAAAAATCCTCTGAACTTGCGCCCAGAGGATTATCATAATTCTTAGCCGCATAAAGAAGTAAATTTTCTTCGGTAACTTCAGTAAATTCCATAATCTATCCTAAATAAGTTTCACACTTATTTATTCAGAAATTACCTCGTTCAATTCATCAATTAAGTCAGACTTAGTTTTCCTGCGATCTAATTCAATACCATGTTGTCTACCTAATGCTTCTAATTGAAGCTTAGTCATATCTTCCATTGAAGTATTATTTACTGGTGCTTCATTTAGTTGTATTGGTTTAGGCATAGGTGGAGTCTCCGGCCGTGGTGATTTTTTCATAACAGGTTGTTCAACCACACCAGTATATGCATCAACTTGCTCTTGAGTCATACTTTGAGCTTTTAATAATTCATTGGTACGTGGATCTCTCCAACCATTTAATGTTGGAACGGCATTTTTTGCCCAACTTGGAGGACTAATTGTCATTTTGTTACTGCTCCTTTCACAGGGTTTACAATGGCTTTATCGCCTTTCATGTTATCATTGCCCCTAGCTTTCATTGCCGGAGCTGAGTCAGATGCTTTCTTTACATCATCTCCAGAAGCTTCTGGATTATCTTTTACTTCAGGCTTATGATCAGCCTTCATCTTTTTTGCTGTTGGAGAATCTTTAGAATCCATCTCTTCAGGAGCTGTAGCACCTGCAGTATGAGATTTCTTTTCCATGATACGAGCGTATACAGGCCAGCGAGTAGATTCAGTTTTTTCCATAGGTGCATCACCTTTCCCCTTTTCGGTATCAGGTTCTTGACGTGGCTTCACTTCAGCTTTTTCACCTTTTTTCTTTTTATTACGAAGGCCTTTGAAATCAGCTGCATCGATATCACCATCTTTATCATGATCAAGCTTATGCTGATCACCTTTTAACTCTTCATTCATGTGATATCCTTTATTATCACAGTGGTCACATCCTTTACCTTCACATTTAGGACATTCCATTTTGCCTTCTTTGTGCATCATTTCTTTTGCACATTTTCTAACTTGCTCAGCTGAACATCCGTAGGCTTCTGCTGCTTGTTTATATGAACAACTAGAGTCTTTCATATACATCTTAGCAGCTTTAATAACATTAGAGTGATAAGATTCATATGCTTCGTTAGCATCTTTCGTTGGCTTACTAAGCTTGGATTTCCAGTTGGGATTATTTTTCTTCAGTGAAGCCATATTAGCATCTACTTTTTTCTTAATCTCAGCTCTCTTTTTTGGATCAACCATACCGCCATAGCCTTCTTTAGCATCTTTCTTTGGAATATCAAAAGGGGCTTTAGGCAGAGTTACTTGATCTTTTGGCTTTGCAGTACGTCTAGCTTTGTCTAAAGCTTTCTGTTTATCTTTCTGCGTTAATACTTTTTCTTGGACCTGTTGTAGCGCAAGGCCCATATTTTTAATGTCTTGTGTTTTCATTTTCGTTTCCTTTACATCCACATTTGGGCTGCGATTGATCCGGCTGCAGCTATAATAGCCACCCAGAATAGTTTATTAATTATACCAACAGTGTGAGCATTTTGTCTCACTTGCTCCTCAATATTATCAAGCTTCTCACTAAATCGATTCATTCTCTCCCAACCACTATCTTGTACCTGTTTGATACTAGCTATTTTCTCTTCAGCACGAGCTAAAGAAATCATTGCTTCAGTTAGGTTGTCGAGCTTCTCCTCGATTCTATCTAGTCTAGCATTAGTCGTCATTTGTAAATCCGGTGTTAATTCTAGAGAAGGTTTCATCATCTAACAATTCCATCTACGTCTAGCCTGCCTTAATCTACTATCAGGATCCTTCGCTGCCTTAGGAAACTTCTTCATTTGACCTGCACTTCTTGCACAGAATGATTTACGCCTATTGGCTGCTTTTGATCCCTTCTTCAGTTTACTCGGCTTTGTTGTTACCGCAGTTTGTAGTTTACTTCCTGGATTTGCTCTTCTAAAAGCATCAACTCCTTTTTGTGTCATACCTGCACCCTTATCGGTTGCACGGAAATGACCCTTTGAGTCTTTCTCCAAGAATGTTCTAAATCTATCCACCGAACTCATGCCCTGCTACTCGTTTCATCTGGCGATTAAACTCGGCCTGATCTGGTTTAGATTTATATAATTTAATAGAAATCTCAGGACGTTCTTTTCCTTTGATTCTCCAATTGTAACCTTTAGCCTTGTGTTCTGCACTTGTAGTCTTTACGACTCTACGTTTATATCCTGCTTCCCAAGACTCTGATTTTTTCTCAGATATAAATTCTTTAAAATTAATCATGATGACATACCATGTTTCTTTCGAAAGTCAGCTAAGTCTTTGTCAGCAGCTTTACGTCGTTCAGCGGCTTTCTTTGCATCAGCTTCACGATCAGCTTGTGTTCTACCACTAGCTTTATCCATTTGCTTTAGAACACGATCTCTTGCTGGACCTTCAGATACTTCGCTCTTCATATAATCTCTTACTGAATCAATATAATCTGTAGCCTTTGTTATCTTTGATTGTACCCATTCAGGAAGGTTGTCATTTTCGCCTAACATATTATGCAACTCTTGAGCAGCGTCAATCATTGTTTTTAATTGACCTTTAGCCATTCCACCTTCCTGATCATACTCGCCAGGATCTTTAGCTTCTTCCATAGTTCCAACTTGACTATGTTGATATATTTGTGCTAACAGTTCTCGTGTAGTTGTCATCCTTGCCTTCCAAATAATCTATTGTGATCGATTTTATCCATAGCTTTAGATACACCTTTTACTCTTGCTTGAGCTTTTTTAGTATCTCCGGCTGCTCCCTTTTTTGCTGCATCGTCAGCAGCTTTACGTACATATTGACCCATCTTATTATTAGAAAGTTCACTCATCTTCTTACGTCTTTCGCCAGCCTCTGCATCAGCCTTTGCATTACCAGCTTTTTTCAGAGCATCAAGACCTTTTCTAATTTTATCTTTATCAGGTGACGCAGCTTTATTTAAACCAGTTTTAGTAAGATCTTTCATGCTCATTGAAAGTTCACTCATATTTTTCTTTTTAGTATCTTTCATACGAGCTCTATCCATCATTCGATCATGTCTCTTGGCATCCATTTCTTTTTCTCTGGATATTTTTTGTTTTGCAATGCCTTGTGCCATGCCTTCTCTTGCAGGTACTTTAGCTTTACCGGTTAATTTATCAACAGCAGTAGATGTACCTTTATTGCGATTAATAAATGTCTTAATACCTTTTTTAACCTTGTCTCTTCCTGCCTTAGCAATATCTGGAGATTTTGAGCGAGCATCAGTATGTCCACGTTCAGTACTGCTAGCAGCATCAGCGGTACTCACTTGTGCCTTTTTGATATAACGACTTGCCATGCCTTTTGAAATTTCATTAACATCTTCATTGAATGGACGGTTTATCATCATGTCAGTCTTTTTATGTGACATAGGTTTCTTTAGTTTTACAACTTTACCATTATTTCTTCTTGCCATATCTTTCGCATCTCTTTCATGAGATGCAAATCCAATAGCTAATCCTTTTTTATCAACTGCAGCATGAGTATGTTTGATAGCCTCATTAGCACGTTTCATAAGATCTGCAATCTTACCCATAGTCTTTCTATCTTTATCTTTCATTGCAGGAGTCTTAGTCATCGCAGTTTGACCATCAGGAATAGTTGCTTCGTGATAGTGCCCTTTAAGTGACTTGCCGAGATGTTTGTCAGCCTTTGCGAATGATATAGGTTTCTTTAGTTCTACGTGTTTTAGTTTTACAACGCTGCCACCATTTCTTCTTACCAAATCTTTTGCATCGCTGTGGCTATTTGCAAATCCATGAGCTACTCCGTTTTTATGAACTGCAGCATGAGAAACCCCACCTGGCTTGCGTCCAAATCCAACAGCGTTTCCTTTATGATCAACTGCAGCATGAGTAAACTGTTTTTTAAGCCGTGCACGCCCCACTGAGGGGTCGTCTGAATCTTCTTTATAGCCTTCTTCCATATCATCTTGACGTGGTTTAGTTTGAGCGGCTTCTTTTGCTAATGCTGCTTTAAGCCATTCAAGATTTTTTTCTTGTTTAATAACTTCACGATCTACTGGTACCATACGAGTGCCTTTTTTACCATCAGGCTTTGTATATATTTCAGGTTTTTTATCAGCAGTCTTGACGTTTTCTTTATAAATGTGCGGATGATCATCTTTTGCTTGGGCATGATCACCACCATAATGAGTACCAAGAGCTTTCTTTACATTCTTTTTAGGACCGTGATATTTTAATTCATCGCTGCCGTGATAAGTTGTTTTAACACCATGCTTCTTTTGCATGAGAGCCGAATGTGCTCTTCTCTCAGCATCATTACTAAGCATATGCTGTGCATGACTTGATGAAACGTCTGAGGCTTCCCTTAGTTCTTTGAATGTTTTCATTTTTAACCCCTAGTTATCTTTATGAATTTCATCTGATCCTGAATGTGCGTCTTTTGCAGCTGATTCATATCCGTGATGATCTGGTCCATGTTTTTTTAATTGCTTGATAGCATAATGATGATCTTCTTTTCCAAAATGGTGTGCATTAGCAGCTTCTCTGTGGTTATCTGCTTTTTTGCTTAAACCTTTTTTCTCTGCTGCATTAGCTTTATTTAAATGAGATTGCATAGCTGTATCATGTTTTTTTATAGCAGCATGATGACTAGCCATAGCATCTTTTGTTCTTTGAACCGTTCTGTACGGGTCACCGTAAGGAGATTCGTTTAGTTCCTGCCTTATTTGAATAAAAGATTTCATTACGCTAAATCCTTATCGTGGTTAAGCCCACCTTTTTTCTTTTTAACAATAAAAGCATTGACTCGTGCATGTCCCCACTGAGATGGTGTGGTGCCAGGTCTATGACCGGTTTTCCATGCAGCAACGCCACGATTATATACTTTACGCAAAGTACCTACAGAAATACCTGATTTTTTAGATTTATCAGCAAGTGAGCTACCTGCTTTATCTTCGGTGATATATTCTTTGAAGTTTATCATTTAATCCCCATACATCTGCTTAAATTTCTTTGTCCAAGTTGATTGCTTGGTTTTACCCATATTCTTTTTATCACCTGGTGCTGGTTTATATGCACTAGGATCATTATCAGCTTTCTTACCGTGTTTCTTAAAATGACGGTCTCTTGCTACCTTTGTTGCTTTCTTCAGGCCTCTATGATAATCTTTTGGTTGTGATCCTTTACGATCTTTAATATCAGAGTCCTGAGGAGT
>Ga0129351_1000565_pt1 | contig 13930 bp, 19 predicted proteins | sample CPBDNA_8_FD_94423 | JGI IMG/M metagenome (GOLD analysis project Ga0129351, IMG submission 94423) | Freshwater to marine salinity gradient microbial communities from Chesapeake Bay, USA - CPBay_Sum_27_0.2_DNA | ecosystem: Environmental > Aquatic > Marine > Coastal | place: USA: Chesapeake Bay... | reverse complement strand
GTTTAAAGGACTGTGGATACCACGCGAGATACTCGAACATCCACAACTACAGCCAGTCGATAAGATTCTGTGGGGCGACATTGATTCATTTAACTGGGGTGACCACACCTTTTTTAAATCGAATGCCGTAATCGCAGAGGAATATCAAGTGAGTGAACGAACGATTAGTCGAAGCATAAGCCGCTTAAAGCAAAGCGGTTTGGTGACGATTAAAACTGACGGACGAAAGAGGACTATTTGTCCAGTCAGGGTAGACAATTTGTCTAGGCTGCCTAGACAATATGGCGAGGCAGACTCGCCAAAAAGTCTACATATACTAAACAGTGTAAGTAAACAATCTAAGAAAACAGTGTATAGTACACCCACGCAAGAAGAATGTGTTTTGTACTTTGCGCAAAAGGGATGCCCTGAGGAAATGGCTGAACAGTTTTTTGATTACTACACGGCAAACGGCTGGGTGCAAGGTCAAGGCAAAAAACGAATAAAGGATTGGCAGGCTGCCGCCCGCAATTGGATTAGGAATCAAAGTAAATTCGAAAGGAAAAATGAAGGATTTAAAGGCGACAACTTCACATTTGAATCAGCAAACGACTTTATTACTAACGGGTAAAGTCCAGAGCCTAACGCCAGAACAGGCGTGGCATAACGGCACAAACATTCAAAAGGCAGTTAGGTATCATCCAGAGATGTGTCGCGGGTGGATTATGGCGCAGGTAGGAAAACTGTGTCGCGACATGGATATGAAAAAGACACTTAGCACGGACGAAGAACTGACGTTTACTTGCCGCGCAATTATTCAAGAGCATCCCACGTTGAAGCTAGAAGAAATTGCTGTGTGTTTTGACATGATTCGCATGGGTAAGTTTGGCAAACTGTACGAGCGATTGAAGTCGGCAGAAATACTTGACTACTTGCGTAGATATGAGGGTGAGATTCGCACCGACATAAAGGAGCGCGACGTAAAGCAAGAAGGGTTGGACTACACGCACAGCATGATGGAAAACATTGACCCAAAACTGTTGGCTCAATTCGTGACCGACAGCAATGTAAAGATGAAGCCTGACGGCATTGGTTCGCGGTTGCGCAGGCATTTGGACAACTACGCTGAGTACGATGAATCTTTACTAGAGAAGAAAGATGATTGAGCGCAATCACAACTGGGAATACGATTTAAAAGTCGGGCAAGAGGGTGAAAATGATTACAGCAAACTGTTGCGTGAAGGCAAGCAGTTCTACACGGTAGAGTGCAAGTCCGACAGGATTGCCCATCGCACGGGTAATTTCTACATCGAATACAAAAGTCGTGGGAATGACAGTGGCTTGTCAAAAACGCGGGCAGACTACTATGCACTTATGACGGTCGACACTAATTTTCACATGGTCGTAAAAACAGACCATCTAAAGAAAGCATTGCGTTCATGGCAGATGAAATGCATCGAAAAGAAGTTGCCGCCAGAAAAGACATGGCGCAAGAAAGGCGGCGACGATAACACCAGCATTGGAATGCTTGTGCCGATAAAGGAATTAGTAGATGAAATTTTGCAAGCAATGTAGTTTGTAGTTACATTGCACTTCATTAGTTATGGTTTGTGTTTTCAACAGCAGGGGGACGTGTAGGGCGTCCCTTTGTTGTTATATTACAGCATGAGCGAACGCACAAAAGCAGTTAACGCCTTAGACGCAGCGTACTCTATTTACGTTCGCAAAAGCCACGCCGACAAAAGTGGGTATGTATCGTGTTGGACGTGTGGTAAAACAACGTACTGGGAAAAGGAAGGGATGCAAGCAGGGCATTTTCAAACGCGAGTGAAGTACAGTACGCGATGGCACTACGAAGAAATTGATGGAAAGACCGTGACCTTAAATTGTAAGCCACAATGCGGAGGTTGCAATATGGTTATGGGGGGCAGGAATTACGAGTTTGGTATTAAGCTAGACGAGGTATACGGGGAAGGAACTGCGCAACGACTTATATTAGAAAGTAACACGTCGCGAAAGTTCACAACGTTGGAACTGCGCGAACTGTGCAAATTCTTTAAGAAACTAACCAAGGAGTTGTGACTTGTGTAGAGGCGTTTATAAATGAGAACTACGACAAACTCAGGGAAATAGCGGTGCGGTGCGTCGGGCAAAACGGCGACGACTTGTTACAGGATATATGCCTTGATTTAGTGCAGTGCGAAACTGACAAGTACGAGGCGATGTGCGAACGCGGCGAACTTATTTATTACGTGCAACGGTGGCTGTACCTTTGCGCCTACAGTAAAACGACGAGGTATTATTACAAGTATCGCAAATGGAAGGAGCGTCTGACGTTTGACTACCCACTGAATGCGGTGGGCAATATGCCAGACAGCTACGAAGAGTTAAACCATAAAGAACAACTAGCAGCCATTGAAAAGCTGTTGGAATCTTGCTATTGGTTTGACGCTGAGATATTTAGAATTTACTATCTTCACAATCACAGCATTAATACATTGACCAATGCAACAGGAATCGGAAGAAAAACAATCCAAAGCAGTATCAAAAAAACCAAGGCGTTCATCCAAGCGCACGAAGACGAAATCAAAGGGGCTGGGTGATACTGTCGAGAAAATTACGGAAGCTACAGGAATCAAGAAAGTAGTCGAGGCAATTACCGATGACTGCGGTTGTCAAGAACGCAAAGACAAACTGAACAAGCTGTTCCCTTACGCTACTGAAATGACGGCTGAACAGAAATCGCAGTACGAGACAGTTATTAAGCCACAGGCAGACAAAGGCGTATTGTCCAGCGAAGCACAAAAACTGGCTAACCAGATGTACCGTGACGTATTAGGATACAAAGCACGGTTTACGCGCTGCGGGTCATGCCTAAAAGAGCGATTGGTAAAACTGCAAAAAGCATACGAAGCGTCGTGCGAATCCTAACAGCAGGAATGCTGGACGGGTATCAACGCAGAAAGGACAAAACAGTTAGCCTGCGATTTATTACCCAAGAGAAAACCAGCACAGAAATTATGCAGGTAGACGAATTAGTCGATACCTACGGTATGCTTTTCTTTAAAGCGTGTGAGACACTGGAGCAGTCAGAAATCGAGGAATTGGACAAAATCGATTTAGACGTCTTTGACCAGCCTAAAACACAAAGCCAAAGGTTACGTAACGTCTTATATAAGTTATGGGAATCACAAGGCTCTAATGGCGATTTTAAGACATTCTACAAGCAGAAGACCGAGCAGGTGATTAGCCACTTCAAAAGTCAGATTGAACTGTAACTTACAATAGAATACAATGGCGAACTACATCGACGTAGATATAGAAGAAGCGGTAATTGCTTTGCAAAATTTTGAGATAGTCTATCTTAGTGGTCAGCCACGAGCAACCAGTCGTACAATTGCGTTTCACTCACGTTACGAATGTTTCCAGAATGGATTAGGAACATTTACGATTACCGACCAAGGGCGCGTCGTAGGTGAATACAAACGACCAAAAAAATGCTTGCAGGTTGCGAATAGCAGACAATTTGCAAACGGGGGATTTTTTTTAATTGAGGAGTGATGCCATTTAAAAAAGGACAAAGCGGAAACCCAAACGGGAAACCCAAGGGTGCTAAAGGCAAAGTGTCTAGCAAAGCACGTGAGTTGTTTGTGCAGGTTATGGAAGGCGAGATGGAAAACATCCAGAACTCGTTGGCTATCCTACGCGAGAACAGCGACGAGAAATACCTAAAGGCACTAAGCAGCATGATGCCATACTTTATGCCTAAGCAGTCAGAGACGGAAATTAAGGTGCAAGAAGCCCCAAGCGCACCGAGTTGGTTTGATGAGGTTTTAGAAAAGACGGGAGCAGATGATACAAATTTGGTGGATTAATACAAGTTGTATATATTTGTGTCATGAAACACACAAACACTACAAACTTTTTAAGAGACGAAAGCAACGACAACATCAAGTCAATGCTTGAACAGGACATCGCAACGACTGCACGACAGGCTTGCGACCTTCGCCACCCAAACATTATTATTCAATCTACTGACTTGGTAGACGAACGAATGTTCGAGGCATACTTTACGGAGCGATTGAGCGAAGACGACCACGCAGAGTTGGTGTCGCAACTGCAACACAACTTTGGAGAAGAAAACATCTTCTTTCTGGATGTAGGACTAGTTAAAAACTGCCACGTGTACAAAGTCACGCTACACGTAGCAAAGTAAGAAAGTAGGGCGTAAGCCCTATTTTTGTTTATGCGTCAGCCAAAGACATACTACGACCTAAAGAACTGCAACACACGCGTAGCTGTGTTTCAGGGCGGGACGCGTAGTGGCAAGACGTTCTCGATAATTACGGTGCTGTGCGAATGGTGCTATCGCAACCAGAACGCAGGGTACGTACTGACCATAGTGCGTAAAGCGTTTCCTTCGTTACGTGCATCGGTCATGCGTGACTTTTTGTTTATCCTAGACCGTGAAGGTTGGTATGACGAGCGTAACCACAACAAGACCGAGAACACTTACAACCTGTTTGGCAATACGTGGGAGTTTCTCTCAATTGACCAGCCCGCTAAAATCAGAGGCGCAAAGCGGCAGTTCTGTTTTATCAACGAGGCAAATGAACTAGACTTGGAATCGTACCGACAGTTGACGCTAAGAACGTCGCACGACCTTGACGCACCGTCAGTTATCTTGGACTACAACCCGTCGGATGAGTACCACTGGATTTACGATGAGGTCATACCACGCGATGACGCGTCATTTTTTAAGTCAACCTATCTTGACAACCCGTTTCTTAATCAGGAAACGATTAACGAGATTGAACGCTTACGAGATACTGACGAATACTACTGGACGGTCTACGGATTGGGTGAGCGCGGACAAAGCAGAGAGACTATCTTTCGCAGTGACGTTTACAGCGAACTACCAGAACGCGCTAAGTTTTTGGCGTGGGGTATTGACTGGGGTTTTGCCAATGACCCGACTGCCTTGGTCAAGGTGTACGAACATGACCACGCGCTGTACATTGAAGAGTTTATGTATAGTGGCGGACTTACCAATAGCGACATAGGTCACAAACTTCAGGAGTTGGGTATCACACGGCACGAGGAAATCATAGCTGACTCAGCCGAACCCAAGAGTATCGAGGAGATACACAGGATGAACTTTAACATCAAGCCAGCAAAGAAGGGTGCAGACTCAGTACGCATCGGAATCGATGTTATGCGCAGGTACAAGTTGTACGTCAAGGACACTAGCCTAAACGCGCAGAAAGAATTCCGCAACTACAAATGGATGACAGACAAGAACGGACGTGTGCTAAATCAACCAAGGGACGAATGGAATCACTGCGTCGATGCTGTGCGCTATGTTTGCCTAAATAAGTTGCTACGTCGAACAGGAAAATACTTTGTATCGTGAAGGTCAAAATCACCATTCCAGAAAGCTACGCGGACATTACCGTCAGTATGTACAAACGCATAATGAAACATTGGCGGTCAGAGGTCGGCGGCACAGATGCCGTTAAACGCGTTTTAAAGGAGCTGTGCGGCACATCGGAGGATGTGATAGAGCGTATGTATGTAGAAGATTTTAATGCGCTTGTACGCGATTTAACGTGGTTGTTTGCCGAGCCTAAACTTTCCGACTTTCAATTGCAACAGCACTTCATGATGGACGGGGTGAAGTATGGGTTTATTCCAAATATGCAAAACCTGACCGTGGGTGAGTTTGCAGACCTAGAAACGTACATGGAGGGCGGGATGTTTGAGAACCTACAAGAAGTCCTAGCCATATTGTATCGACCCGTCACCAGAGAAAAAAGCAAGCTGTACGAGATTGAGTCATACGAGCCTAGCCAGATAAAGACAGATGCGATGGGCGAATGTCCTATGGACGTAGCAATTGGTGCGGTGGTTTTTTTTTATCGTATCGAGACAGCATTAGCAAACGCTTTGCCGCTCTCTTTACCAGCGACGGCACGTCAGACAAGATTACCCAAAAGTGGGGATGGTACGCAATCATATACCAATTAGCTGACGGAGACATACTGAAAATGGAACACGTCGCACGTATATTAGTAGAGGAGGCATTTACATTCATGGCGTATGAAAAAGACCTCAACTTGTCACAAAAAGTAAAAATAGATGCAGACAATAAACGACGTAAATGACGTCTTCAAAAACATAGCAGATGCGCACCAGCAACTAAAATCGTTTTACACGCATTCCATCGACGAGGTAGACATCGATAAGATTACTATCGACGATTTTCCGCTGTTGTATGCGCAGGTGACTGACGCAAGCATTGAAGGTAGTTACACGTCATACACGTACGAGGTTTTTGTAGCGACTGTGGTGTTTGAAAACCAGCGCGATTTTGTCACGCAGATTTATACTGAAACAATGGGCATTATGCAGGACGTCATTGCAGAGTTTCATTTAGCTGCAAGTTCAGATACAAACTTTGCCCCTGCTTCGTGGTCATTGGAAATGCCTGTGACGTGCGAACCGTTTACGGCGCGATTGACTAACAGTCTTACGGGGTGGTCAGCCAACTTTACTATTAACCTGCCTAGCCCAAGCAATTTGTGCGATGCCCTCTATTAAGTACCTGCTTGACTGGGGAGGGTCGTCCCATAAACTAGACTTGTATCGTACTGAACACGAGTTCAAAAAATACGGCAATGCGGTTATTAAAGAAATGCGCAAAATCCTACAAGAAGAAGGTAAGAACGCAAGCGGCAATTTGAGCAAAACCATGTCGCACCGATTTGAAGTAGGCAAGAAGCAGTTTGAATTGATTTTTGACTTAGCACCGTACTGGGATTACGTAGCGAGTGGGGTACAGGGTAAAGTCAGCAATAAGAAAGCACCGAACAGCCCTTACAAATTTGGCACAGGTTCAGGGCCAAAAGGCAAGCTAGTGCCAGCGATTGATAAATGGACAGTAGTAAAACCTATCAAGGCGGTACGCGATAAGAAAGGCAGGTTCATTCCGCGTAAGCAATTAGTGCGAGCCATCAGTCGCAACATTTATATGCACGGTATTCAACCGACTCCGTTTGTGCGTGAACCGATGCATATATTAATGAAGAAGCACCAGAAACGAATATCCAATGCATTTGCTTCGGACGTCTGGCACTTCTACAAGAAAGAACTTCCCTTAGCATTCGAGATAGAAATTGATTTGTAATGGCATTAGTTGTACAACAAGAACCCACGCCTACGCTATTAGGCACAGCCGACGAAATTGTCTACGTCGTTTTCGAAAACAGCGGCAACCCAACAGAAGCAAAGTTTCGGTATATCTGCAAAGTCACTGTAGACGGTACGGTCGTAGCTAAACTGAAACAATTGCCAAACAGCACAGATTCTGGCGTGTTTGATTTGTCTATGATTATGTCGGCATACACGGCGCAAGACCATAACGTACACGACACAGTATTGACCGCTGAGAGTACGACGGCTATGGAAAAGTACACGCTAGATTTTTACTACGAGTACGCTACAACAGCAGATGACGACCCGACAGAGTACCCTGCTGCTGCCGTTCAAAAAATAGCTTACGCAGTTAACGGCACATTTACGCCAGTGTACAACGACTACGACAGCACCAACTACGATAACTACATTCTAAACGACGACCGTGCAAAATTTTTGTCTGTTTATGAGCCACAAAATATCCGCGCACAAGAAATGGACAAAGGCGTATTAGCGTTTATTAATGGTTCAACTTCAGCACCGTGGAATAGCCCAGCCGTTTATTTTCACATTGCGTATTACAACGGCACTACTGCATTGAATAGCGGTTACCTTACTAACACCGTCACGCAAATAGCATCGACTACGCCTAGCCAATTTCTTATGTACGCGGGATTGTTTCCTGCAAACCTAGAAGCGCAGACATCAGTAACTACGTTGCAACCAAGTGACGCAGGCAACGCAAACTGGACGCACTACACTATTCAAGTTTCCGACCAAACTACTTTAAGCGGCAACGAAACGAGCGCACAGTACAAGATTACAAAGGAGGTAGAATGCAAGTACGAAGCCATTCGATTAGCGTGGTGGAACGAATTAGGCGGCTGGGATTATTACACCTTTCACGGCAAGCACACGCACAGCGAAAAAATTGAACGCAAAACGTATCGGTCAGTAGGCGGCAACAAGTACAACGCGGACGGCGATACCACGGATTACGTAAAGAAACCGTACGAAGGCGGGTTAAAGATTAGCGGCATTCGAACTACTAACGAATGGACGCTAAACACAGAAGGCGAAAACGAAGCATTTAACAATGTCCTAGACAGCCTGATGAACAGCCCTGAAGTATTGTGGTACAAAGACGGAGCATGGCGTGGATGCGTAGTGACCGACACGGGAATAGACTTTAAGTCAAGCATAAACGACAAAGGCATTGTTTATACAGTAACGATTGAAGAATCGCGATACAAACCTACGATATGACAGAGTTACTAGTAAAAGAACAAGGCAGCAACATCACGACAAATTTAGATTTGTCTGACCCGCGTATTGAGTTAAACTTTGAAATACAGAACAACACGAAACTGAGTGAGCGTAGCAGCCCACACAGTTTGAGCTTTAGCTTGCCGCGCACCAAGACGAACGAGAAGTTCTTTGCGCACTACTACAACGTCAACGCTACTAACGAAACGTGGTCAGCTTATAGTGAAACGGTTTGCGAGGTGTATGACCACGGCATAATTGTGCTGGTAGGTACGCTGCAATTAAATCAGGTGACTGATGAGGTGTACAGCGTTAATGTGCTAGGAACAGTAGCTAACGCGTTTCGTGCTATTAGGGGCAAGTCTTTCAACGATTTGTTCGTTGAGCAAATTGGTACAGACCTTGACCACAGCCTTACTAGCACGAACGTAATTAACTCGTGGAGTCTTGGTAATGACATTACTAATGGGTCTGTTGGTAACGGCACGGTTGTCTACCCACTTGTTGACAACGGATGGTATCCGTTTGGTTGGTATCTGGCTGGTGACTTTCCGTTTAGCGGACTAAACAACAACTGGGTAGTACGGCCTGAACACTTGAAGCCCTCGGTTAGAGTAATTTGGTTATTTGAGCAAATATTTAAATACGCTGGGTACACGATAAATTATCGGGAAGGACTGACATCGAAGGCTTTTACTACCGTTTATATGTTCACAGGCACGGAACAAAAAACCGTTGCTGCGCGTCCTATGTACGGAGCAAAAAATGGTTTGGTAGACAACATAGCAATTCCAGCAAATACATTTGATGTTTCGTATCCATTCCAGCCTACGGTAGAAACAGGCGTGTTTTTTGACCCAGACAATTTATTTCAAGGAGGCGTTTTTACTGCACCGTTTGACGGCACGTTTACCATTGTCGCTAACATTATTTTGACAACCGTTGCAACTACAGACTACTATTTTTCTGTAAACGCTTTTAGTTCAACTGAAACATTCAGCGACCAAGTATTAGTTCCAGCATCTGCAACCGCTGGCTATCTGTACACAGCGCAATTTCTATTTACTTGTACGCAATCGCAACAAGTAAATTTTGCTATAAGTGCAGAATGCGGCTCTGACGTCGTAGTCAAACCAAGTCTATCTGGTTTGGGCGTTACGTCGCTTAGTGTACCGTTGTACGATACAGACAACCCTCAAGGCGCGGTAGTCGATATGGCTGCAAATATGCCTGATATGACGTTGGACAAATGGTTGAAGGCTATTGTTGAGAAATGGAACATCGTACTTGAATACGACAAAGACCAACCCACAATTATTTACGCAGATACTGCGGAAAACTATTTTAAGAACGGCGACACGTACGACTGGTCGCAAAAAGTAGATTATTCGAAAAGCGTAGTGGTAAAGCCTACGACTGAGTTGCAATCGAAGCGACTCATTTTTGAAGACAAAGAAGGCAAAGACCACAGAAACGATTGGTGGCAACGCAACTGGGGTTGGGTTAAAGGACGATATATCTACGAAAACGACAACGATTTTGCGGTTGACGAAGAAACAATTGGTGGGACGTTTGTGCCGTTGCGTACGCAGCACATTCGAAAAGACAGCACGACGGAAGAAACGCTAATACCAAACGTATTGGTTTCGCGGCAATGGGTAAATTCTGAAGAAGGCGCAGAACAAATTACTAATAAACCTATTTTGGCGTATTACAACGGTTTAAAAAACATTGGTAATGGCTACGACTTCTTAGTGGACAGCACCAGCGTGACGCAGTATCCGTTGTTCAGCATTTACAGTCGCGTTCCAGTAGTTGCAGATACAGTGTGTTTAAATTGGGGTTACGATTACCCTGATGACGACACACACCCGCTTATTGACGGTGTGCCGTTTTACTTTATGTTTCGTAAGTATTGGGCAAAGTATATCGACGAGATTTACAGCGATGAAGCCCGCATGATGGAATGCAAGGTATTTTTGTCTGCGCAGGATGTACGCGACCTTAATTTTAACGACAAGGTGTACATCGATGAGTCGTATTGGCGTGTTTTGAATATTTCTAATTATGAGGTATCAGGCGAAAATGCGTGTAACGTCAGTTTGCTGAAAATTTTAGACAAAGGCGAGTGGGATTGCACATTGAGACCTGATGAGTATTTGCCAAACGGCACAGTAACTTTTGTAAACGCACAGACTGGCGCATCTGCAACACCACAAAGAGGTTGTTGTGAGCAATTTGGATACAAATGGAATACAGGAACTAGCACCTGTCATTACAAAACTGTAAGCGGGACGATTGGCGGTAATCCATCCGAACCTGATGATGCGGCTGCGTTTCTAAAAAGTGGTGGAAACTCAGGCAATGCGTTGCCCATTCCAAACAGCAAGTCTGTAAGTTTTGATGGTATTAATGTGTCGGGTTCGCAGACTGCGTTTGCGATGGAGGCTGTAACTACAGGAACAACGTACGTTAATCTGCAAATGGTTGATGGTGGCACGGATATTCCGCTTGCCCCCAACATGGTGTACGGCGTAGATATAGACGCTGTTGTGTATCAATACGGCGGCAGCGGTGGCACAATTGGTGACGTAGATTACCTAAAACAAACGACAGCAATAAAATTAGTTGACGGAAGGGTTTCACAAGTGGGCAATTTTCATACGGTTTCGCATCAAAAAGACCACACCAACGTACACGGTTTACAATGGGCAACATCTGGCGGCGGTCCGACACCAGCAATTTTAAGACTACAAGTAAGCGGTCAAAATAACCACGATTTGCAATGGTTTGTAACAGTCAAGATAACGGCTTTAAGCACCCTTAAATTCCTTTGATGGACACATTCTTTAACAACGTAGGGCGCGGCGTTTGCGCAGCAATTAAGCTATCTAACGAACGTATATATAAAGGTAGCCCACTGTGGTTGCAGTGGTACGGCAGGTACGACATAAACAGTAGTACGTGGTCAAAAATTAAATTAGTTCTGCGCAATGGCTAAAGAAAAAGAAATACCTATTAACACTAAAGTCAAAGTTGACGCTAAAGAGGCGGGTGACAGCATTGAAGAATTTGGTGAAAAAGTAGAAAAGCTAAAGCGCAGGTCTAGCGGCGCAGCTAAATCTGCAAGCAAAGACTGGGGTGGGTTTGCTAATTTGTTTTCTGGTCTGTTGCCACGTAACGTGCAGATGATGATTCGAAAGTTTGAGTCTACCGTGCGTCAAGTTGGTCGATTGAGCAAGGGTCTAAAATTCTTGAAAGGCGCGTTTGCTGGTCTCGGAATTGGTTTGCTCATCATTGCCCTTGAAACGCTTATCAGCCGATGGGACGATATTACGCGTTTGATTAGCGGAGTCACAAAGGAACAGGAGCGTTACAACGATGTAGTCAAGGCGGGCAGCAAGGCGGTAGAAGATTACAACACGAAAAACGCAGAATACATTAGGACAGTCAACGATACTTCTGAAGCCACAAATGTTCGGGAGCAGGCTTTGGCAGGATTGGCTACGCAACTCCGTGAGGTGCGAGATTTAGACTTGCAAAACGCAAAGGATTTAGAGCGGTTCAACGAAGCGATTCATCGTAATACGCAGTTGGTGGATATTCAAAGCCAGCAACAAAAATTGATGAATCAAATCAATGAAATACGGAACGAAAAAGATGAAGTGTCAGTCGGTGTGCTGGATTATTTAGGCAACGCGCAACATCGTCAAAATGTACTCGCAGAAAAGAAAGCAGAAAAGGATGCGGAAATAAATAAGTTGGTAGAGCGGTACAATGAACTAACACGCCAAAAGTTAGAAATAGAATCGCAAACCACTGCCGAATTAGACCGACAAGCAGCGAAACAAGACCATCTGCGATTGCTTGAAGCCGCACGATTGAAGTACGGCAAGGACTGGGAGTTCCAGATGGAACAAATGGAGGAGGCTGATGAAGAAGCATTTGAGCAGGATATGTTCCGTTTAGGTGAACAACTAAGTGCGGAGTTAAGTGCAGAGCGCGAAAAAAACGATGCTTTAAAACAGGAACGACTTGAGTTTTCAGAATGGCTCGACAATTTAAGAGCAGAAGAAGCTGCAAGAGAAGAATATTGGGCAAAGGAAACACTGCGAATAAAACTGGAAGGTATTGATGCGGAAGCCCAAGCGCGTAACGCTGGTTTCCGTGCAGCAGAAAACATCAGCACCCAACTAGAGCGACTAAGTGAGGACGGCACAAACACACAAAAAGCCTTTGCGGTTACGAGTGTATTGTTGAGCCAAGCACAGGCGGTCTCATCTGCTATTGCAGCAGCAGTAAAAGCGGCAGCAAATACTGGGCCAGCAGCACCAGTCGTAACGCCATTATTAATTGCTCAAATGGTAGGCATTGCTTTAAGTTCGTTTGCACAGGTACGTTCTATTTTGCAACAAGCAGGCGCAAGTACGGGAGGTGCAGTTCAAGGCGGTGGTGGTAGAGGTGGTGCGACACAGGCGTTAGTCCCACAAGGCACAGGCGGACGACAGCAACAATTACCACAGGTTAACCAGTCGTATGTAGTCCAGAGTCAGTTGCAAGGCATGATGCACCTACAGAGCGGTTTAGAAAAAAGGTTACACCTGTAGGCTAGGATATATTTTATAATAGGTACACTGTTGTCATTCTGTACAATTTGTGTATATTTGTACAAAACAACAGAGATATGGTTATCAGCATTAAAGGATTAACGTATAACGAGGTCACGGATTTCTTTGAAAGCTACGATGCAGGCGAAGGTGACATGGACATTTTCATTAACGACCTTGGATACGTAGATGCTGCAAGAGGTGATACGCGACCTTTTGTCGAAATTGAAGTTAACGACCCGAGCGAGGAGGACTATTTAATCGACGTTGCAGAAAGCCTTGAGTACGAAGAACCTGATGCAGAAATTGAATTTATCGGATAAACAACAGAGATATGGATTACGTAAGACGATTTGAACAAGCCTTTGATGTGGAGAAAATTGCTGAGTTGTATGATAGAGGCTTTTTCTATAGGCTAACAAGTATGGCAAATTTTGCGCAAGAATTAGGCATTGATATTCGAGAAGTGACAAATGCCATTTACGACATTGAAGCCGTGTATAATATTTTGCTAGAAGTTGATTCGTATAAAGACGTTGTAATCAACCCATACGGATTTTCATACACCGACTAAACAACAGAGATATGGTAGCTAAAGACGTTGTTGGTTTATTAAAAGAAATGTGGTACGACACGGTTGTGTTGGGCAATGAAGTAACATTAATTGATTACTATGCGTCAGACTACAATATGTTAGACATTGAAGTAATCACTGATGACCTTGATTATTATCATAGTTTGAAGGAGGGAATTGATTACGACTTGTCTTTTGACGGTGATGACCTGATAATCATTTTTAACTAAACAACAGAGATATGGATTCACGAGAAGTACGACACCTAATTAGTGAGGCGGTTCAGGCGATGGATGCCTATTTGGAAATT
>Ga0129351_1000561_pt1 | contig 13973 bp, 8 predicted proteins | sample CPBDNA_8_FD_94423 | JGI IMG/M metagenome (GOLD analysis project Ga0129351, IMG submission 94423) | Freshwater to marine salinity gradient microbial communities from Chesapeake Bay, USA - CPBay_Sum_27_0.2_DNA | ecosystem: Environmental > Aquatic > Marine > Coastal | place: USA: Chesapeake Bay... | reverse complement strand
TTGTTTCACATAATTTTATAAGTTCTTTCTCTCTATAATCGATTTTTATAATCATTAAAAGTAATTACTTTTGTAATTTTATATTTTAATTTTGTTAAAATATAAAATGAATTTAAAAATGATATGAAATAAAATAATAAATTCAATGGTTCAATGAAGTGATGACCCTGAAGATTATGACACTTATTGTCGTTCTATAAATACAGCATTATCAAGAATTTTGCGTACATAATTATTTATTATACATATCTTTATACACTCTCTCTTTTAATTTATTGTATCTATCAACCATTAATGGAATATTATCAAAAAAATAATCAATATGATTATCTAATTCACATCCAGAATAAAATGGTTCATTATTATTTTTATAACCTTTCTTAAATTTAAATGGTTTAATAGCACCAGTGTTTTTTGTAGTTATTGTGTATACTTTTTTATTTAATATTAAATCGCATAATTTATTATAAATTGGTGTATATAAAATTCTGTTATTACCTGAACGTTGAACGGTTCCTGACTTACCATACTTATTTGCTCTGTCATCTTGTATTAAATAATTACACCATTTTAAAACAGTGTCTGGTAAGAAAGTATCATCTCGTATATCTATTAACTCGCTATATGTGTCCCAAAATAGAGGTTTGTACTCTTGTCCGATACATTTATATCGTAATATAGAAGTAAGGGACAATACCAATGCGTTACTTAGTGTAAGATCACTATTTAAATTATCAAACATTGAAGAAAATGTTATTCTTAAATCATGTGACGGATTATAATGATTTTGTATTTCGTAATGATATGTTTTTGTTTTTTTATTTATAAAATTACCATCAATCATAGCAGTAGATAATCCAAAATCAATAATGTACATTCTATATACCTTTGGTTTTCCTGGTGCCGCTAAATTTTTATACATCATATTTCCCAAATGGAAATCACGATGCATAAATTTAAATTTACGTTGCAAATTTTTTAATAATTCAGCAAGACCCTTTATACATTTGATTTTATCCATATCCGAAATAGATGAATTTCCAAATAATTTATGACCATCACCATCTAATGGTTCCATACCAACAATATATTTCCATCCAGTTGTTGACCTTGCTGATGCATATTTTGATATAAATTCAATCTTTGGAATCCTACCTCCGGTACCAAATTGACCACGCATTTTACAAAACAGCTCCATTTGTAAAATACTCTCAGAGAAAAATTCAACGGGATCATCTGTTATAATTGATTTAAGTACAATATTTTTCTTACTATTCGTTTTTTTATTTCTAATTGTTGCACTAAATACGGTTCCGAATGAACCACTACCAATTTCACTCTTTAATGTAATTTCATCATTTCCATATGTAAATACATTACTATATCCTGAACCACGTGTCATAATTGGCAATGTTTTATCAAGGCGTTTTAATTTGGCATCGCTCCATTTTTTAATTTTCATCTTTTTCTTGACATTATTTAATACATAACATGGGTCGTTCATCCAATCATTCTGTTTAATTCCTAATTCTTCATAATCTCTCACTGCCTTTAAGACATTTTGAATTTTTTTTAATGACTTAGACCTTAAATTAGATTTTAATTTAGATCTTTTACCTTCCAATGATAGCATTTTTTTCCTTATTTCTTTTATACGTGGTTTTTTTGCTTCTTGCATTTTTTTCATATATTCTTCAAATTCTCTATCTATTTCACTAGCTCTTTTTGCTGGACTCATCTTAATTTCTTCTTTTAAAACCAATTTCTTCTTGTTTTTTTTGGTTTTGGATTTTCTTTTCCTTCTTTTTATAGTAACCTTTATTTTTTTTGGTTTTGGATTTTTTTTAACTACTTTTAATTTACGAGTCTTTTTAACATAAATTCCTTTTTGACCTTTGCTTCCATTACATACTACATAATTAATTAAGTCACGATTTTTTCTTGTCCAACATTGTGTTTTTTTTTTACCTTTTTTGCTGGTTTTAGTCATTATATATTTATATATATATATAAAATTGATATAAATTTATGTTGGAAAATAATTTATATACAATGAATGGTGATAGAGAAAAAAACATATTTAACGATGGTGATGTTATTGAATCAGAAGAAGGACTATTGTTTAATCCATATAATGAAGTTAATATAGATATTGAAAAAAATGATATTTTATCTATATTAACTAAATTTGGATTACCACCTATTATACACAACATAAAATTATATCAACGTGCTTTTATACACAAATCTTACACAAAACGACCAGCACTAGAAAATGAACTTGAAAATATTACTATTGCTGAACGACCTGATAACTGTATGCGTCTAAGAACAAAGTCAAATGAAAGACTTGAATTTGTTGGTGATGGGGTACTAGAATGTATTACAAAATATTATCTATATAGAAGGTTTCCTAAAGCCGATGAAGGTTTTATGACAGAAAAAAAAATAGCATTGGTTAAAAATGAACATATTGGAAAATTAGCATATGATATGGGTTTAAATAAATGGTATGTAATATCACGAAATGCAGAAGAAAAAAAGATACGTACAAATCTAAAAAAACTTGGTTGCCTATTTGAAGCCTTTCTAGGAGCACTATTTTTGGATTTCAATAAAATAAAGGTTTATGATGATGAAAAATGGTTTGAAACTATTTTTAAAACAGGACCTGGATTACAAATGGCGCAATTATTTGTAGAAAATATTTTTGAATCATTGGTTGATTGGAATAAATTAATTACAACCAACGATAACTATAAAAATATTTTACAAGTTAAAATACAGAAGGAGTTTAAAGTAACACCACTTTATTTGCAAATTTCACATGATCCTGATGAAGGATATGAAATGGGTGTGTATTTATCTATTAATGTTGAAATACAAAATAATTGTATTGAAAATGCAAAAGAATTCGGATATTATGGTAGTATAGAAAATATACATAAATATATCGCAGATGAAAGTCCAGTATTTATATTTTTAGGAAAAGGATTGCATAAAATAAAGAAAAAAGCAGAGCAAATCGCATGTAAAGAAGCAATTGAAATATTTAAATAAATAATGAATAAGAGATATTATCATCTTTTTTTAATATTTTTTTAGTATATATGAATGTATTAGAACAATTAGAAAAAAAACCTAGACCTCATATTTTTCAAGAAAATATTTATTTATTATCCAAAGGAGAACAGGCTATTGCAAATGTTGAATTTGAAGATAAAAAGGACGAAATAAAAATAAATATCGATGACGTTAAAAATGATATATTTAGATTTCTAGTTACAAAACAAAAAAAGGTTTCTGCACCTGTTGTAGAAAAAGAAGACCCTATAAAAATAAAAGTAATACGAAAAAAAATTAAAAAGGTAACAAGACGTCTTAAATTATCGGAATTAAATCCCCAAGAAAGAGAGAATTATATTAAAAGGATTACAAAAAAACCAAAAGAAACCAGAAAAATTGTTAAAAAGGAAGTTTTGCAAAAAAGCCCATCCATTTTTAAAGATAATATACCACCTAAACGAGAAAAAATAATAATCAAAGCATCCAAATATTATATGAATAATAGAAAAAAATTTATTAATTTCATTAATTCTTTATATAATCCATATAAAAAAGAACTAATTATTGAAAGAGAGTCCGTAACATGTGATAGAAGGGATGCTCCTTTCTCACATTTAACACACCAAAAACTTGTACGTGACTATATGAATATTTATAGTCCATATAGAGGTATACTATTGTTTCACGGTTTAGGTTCAGGTAAAACATGTTCTTCAATAGCAATCGCCGAAGGACTAAAAGATTCAAAAAAAGTTGTCGTAATGACACCCGCATCTTTAAGACCCAATTATATAAAAGAAATTAAAAAATGCGGTGACGAACTTTATAGGAAAAATAATCATTGGGAGTTTATCAACACAAACAAAAACCCTGATTTAGTAAATGCTTTATCCAAAACAATGACTATAAGCAAAAATTTTATTAAAAAAAATCGTGGTGCTTTCCTTGTAAATATAAAAAAAAAACCTAATTATGATACACTTACAATGGATGAAAAAATATTATTGGATCAACAAATTAACGAAATGATACTACATAAATATCAATTTATGAGTTATAATGGTATGCGATTGGAACATCTAAAAGATTATTCGGTTAATTTCACTAGAAATCCATTTGATAATAAAGTGGTTATTATAGATGAAGTTCATAATTTTGTAAGTCGCATTGTAAATAAATTAAATAAAAAAGAAAGCTTATCTATGAGATTGTATGAATATTTAATGACCGCTGAAAATTGCAAAATTGTATTTTTAACAGGTACACCAATGATTAACTACCCAAATGAAATTGCTGTTTTATTTAACATGTTACGTGGAAAAATTAAAACATGGAATATAAAACTTAATATCAGAGGAAGAAACAATATCAACCAAAAATTTTTTAAGAAAATCTTTAAAAAAATTCACATTATGGATTATATTGAGTACAATCCCACTTTAACGATGCTCACTATTACTCGTAATCCATTTGGTTTTTATAATAAATTAGGCCGTGGATATCAAGGTGTAGCTCTAGATAAAAGAGGACAAATTAACAATAAGCAATTTTTAGAACTAATTGAAAACGTTTTGAATAAAAATAAAATCGATATTATTAATGGTGGAATAAGTATTAATGAATATAAAGCATTACCTGATGATTTAGATGAATTTGAAAAATATTTTATAGATAAAATGAATTATTCTATGAAAAATAATGATATGTTAAAAAAACGTATTCTTGGATTGACTTCCTATTTTAGAAGTGCACAAGAAAAATTAATGCCAAAATATAACGAAGTTAATAATTTTCATCTTATCAAAATTGAAATGAGCGATTATCAATTTATAAAATATGAAACTGTACGATCACTTGAAATAAAACAAAAGAAATCACAAATGTTAAAGGCTAAAAAAGCAGGCGATGATATCTATGCAGATAGTGTATCCAGTTATAGAATTTTTTCTAGATTATTCTGTAATTTTGTATTTCCTAGTAATAGTATCAGACGCCCATTACCAGGTGACTACTCAGATGAGCAAAACTTGGACTCTTTTGTTAACGACATGCAAGAAATTATAAAAAACAAAGATGATAAAGAAAAATCACCTTCTATTGAACAAAATATTTTAAATGAATCTATTATTGATAATGAAAAACCTAATAATTTATTAACTAATGAAAAAATACAAATAGACAATAATGAATTAAATCAAATAAGAAATAATAAATTAAAAATACTTGATAAAAACGCTAATTTATTTTATGCACAAAAAATTAAAGAAGCATTACAAAAATTACAAAATCGTGCAAATGATTTTCTAACACCTGAAGCATTAAAAACATATAGTCCAAAATTTTTAAATATTCTTGAAAATATTAGAGATGAAGATCATCCTGGACTACACTTATTATATTCACAATTCAGAACCCTAGAAGGTATTGGTATATTTCAATTGGTATTAGAAGCCAATGGTTTCACACAATTCAAAATTAAAAAAGATTCAACTAACAATTGGGTTTTGGATATTGATTCTAGTAATATGGGAAAACCGATGTTTGCATTGTATACTGGAACTGAAACCAATATTGAAGAGAAAGAATTAATAAGATCTATTTATAATAGTGATTGGACTAATGTACCATCAAAACTTAAAAAACAGCTTGAAAAAATTTCATCAAACAATCATTTTGGAGAAATAATAAAATTATTAATGATAACATCATCTGGTGCAGAAGGTATTGATTTAAAAAATGTACGTTATGTACACATAATGGAACCATATTGGCATCCAGTTAGAACAGAACAAGTTATCGGACGTGCTAGACGTATTTGTAGTCATAACAAGTTACCTGAAAAATATCAAACCGTAGATGTATTTATGTATATTATGACCTTTTCACAGGAACAAATGGATACTGATCAATCCATCAATTTGAAAAAAAATGACAAAAGTAAGTTGGATGATACAACAGTTGTTACTACTGATGAAGCATTATTCGAGATATCATCTATTAAAAAAAAACTAAATAATGCAATATTACAAGGTGTAAAAGAATCTTCCATTGATTGTAATTTATTTAATAATGATAGTGAATCAACAAATAAATTAAAATGTTTGTCTTTTGGTAATGCAACATCAGATTCTTTTGTATTTAATCCTGAATTTGGTCAAGATGATAGTGATGATGTAAATAAATATAATAAAAAAGAAATTGAATGGGTTGGGAAAGAAGTCGAAATAAATGGTACATATTATGCTATAAACATGGATACTATGGATGTATACGATCTTGAGAGTTATAAAGACGGTCGCCCTATATTATTGGGTAAATTAGTCAAAGATGGAAATAATTATGAATTCAGAGCAATCGAATAGTTTATAATCACACAACAAAATAGCCTACTAAAAAATTGATTTATTTTTATAACTTTTTTTAAATTATAAAAATAAGATGAATAATCTAAATTCTAAAACTACTTATAATGAAAATAAAAACGCTAATGTTATTGAGTATTCAATAAATCGTCCTATACAATTAGGACTATGTTGCCTCAATATTACGCTTAAGGCACATAAACCACCAATATATCCATCAAGAAAAATAATTATGCGAATTATCGAAGAACGAGGAATGAATGAATTAAAATCTAGAATATTGGCAAACTTAAATGATTTATTATATATGATTCGCTGGAACCAAGAAAATGGTATAAAGGTATTTCGGCTATCATCTGAACTATTTATGCATAAAACAAATCCAAAGGTTGAAGACTATAGTTTTGACTTTGCAAAATCTTTATTGAAACAAATTGGTGATCTTGCAAAAGTTTATAATCAACGTTTAACATTTCACCCCGGACAATATAATGTTGTAGGAACACCACATATTGAGAAGTTTAATCAAACCATAAAAGAACTTGTTTATCATGCTGATGTACTTGAACTTATGGGTATGGGTAAAGACAGTGTGATGGTTGTTCATGGCGGAGGATTATATGGTGATAAAGAAGCCACAAAAAAAAGATGGTGTGAAAATTATCAAAAACTACCTGAAAAAGTAAGAAATCGTCTTGTATTAGAAAATTGTGAAAGGGCCTTTTCAGTTATTGATTGTATTGAAATATCTAAAATAGTAGGCGTACCAGTTGTCTTTGATACACACCATTTTGAATGTTATAAAAAATTACATCCAAATGAAAAATTTCATGATGCAGGATATTATATTAAAGACATTCTAGATAGTTGGACAAATAAAGGTATTAAACCTAAGTTTCATGTAAGTGAACAAGGTTCAGGAAGATGTGGTCATCATAGTGATTATATTGAAGTAATACCTAATTATTTATTAGAAATACCAGAAAAATATGGTATACATATTGATATTATGATTGAAGCTAAAAAAAAAGAACTTGCAATATTTAAATTATACAAAAAATATCCACAACTAAATTGTTTAAATGTTGAAAAAAAAGTAATCAAAGTTATTAAAAAAAGAAAAGTTTAATATTAAAATTTTCTTTTTACATCTTCAAAATAGAAGACAATAATTTATTATCTATCTTTTTTTGTTGTTTTCTTGAACTAATAAATATATTATCGTCGTCAGTATTTGTTGTTTTATCTAACATTTGAATATTATTATTGTTTTTATTACTATTGGTATTGTCACTGTTGGTTTGTATTGTATGTTTAAGAGTTTCAATTACTTCACGCAATGATTCTATCTGTTCTTTTAATAGTTTTATTGTTTCATCCTTAATATCATCTTTTATTTCTTCTTTATCAACTTTTAAATTACTAAAAAAATTATCTAAATTTGAATTTTTTTTTTCTTTATTATAATGATTTTTAATATTATAACCGTTACTGTTATTAATACTATTACTATTACTAATACTATTACTAATACTATCTCTTGATAATTCTATATTATTATCAAATGTAACTCGTTTATTTTTTTTATCATTATCATTATTCTTAATTAATATTGGTTGCAACTCATTGGATTTATCTAAATTTTCTCCTATTTCTAAAAATGCAACATTTGTAACCGGTATATCAGTTTTATTACTATTATTAAACCAATTATTTGCCCTTTCTATATCATCTTTTTTAAAATCTAAATCCATTTCTCTCTTTTTCATTATTTCTGATAATTTTGTATCAATATCACTATTATCCACATCATTTTTATCAGAAAAATCAATCTCAGATGGTTTTTTATTGTTAAAAATATTATTAAATTCTTCTTGTTTTTGATTATAATGTCTTTTCATATCTTCCTGTCGTTTTTTCTGTATTTCTTCAGCTTTATATAACATGTTGTTTTTATTATTTAATTGTTCTTTGTATAATGTTGTATTCAGTTGTTTTTTATTATTGTTTCTTTTTTCTTTCTGAATACAAACGACCATCTCATTAATCGTTTTTTTGTTTAATTTAATTATTGAATCATTGGGTTTAATGGTTTTTTCTATTTCATTTATTTTATTTTCAAAGAGAGAAAAAATACGATTATATTGATTATTTTCTAACCCTGAAAATAAATTATTTTCCATTAAAACACCCCATATTATCCCTTTATTCTTTTTACTATTATAATTATTTTTAATATCCATTATATATTAAACCAAACTATTGTTTATATTTATCTTAACGAATAACTATTTTTCAAATATATTATTTATTGAAATATATTAAATAAATTATATTACATCTAATTAATGTCATTGCAATATATGTTAAAATCATTAAGAAAATTAAATAGAGTTGGTGATAATATTATTGTAACTAATATGATAATAAAAAATATAGAATTAAATAGAAAAGAAGATAATATCGATATTTTTGATAAAATTCCTGAATTTATGACTATACCAAATTCTCCTGATGTAAGAGATATTATTCAGACAATTCCTAATGATGAATTATATAAACATTTAGATTTCTTACATCATTCACAATACAAACATATTGATAATTTTGAAAAAAATATGAATAATACTATGAATTATTGGAATGAAAATAAACAGTGTCTTAATGAATATTGGACAGGTTATTAATCATTTAATATATTAGTAATATTATTTAACAATTAGTAATATTATTTAACAATTACTAATATAATATTATTCAAATAGTATTATTCAAATAGTATTATTATTCAAATAATAATATATTATAAGATAATTTAAAAATATTATATTATCTTATATAATACATATGGGGTCAGGTATATTACCAGTAGCAATACATAATGATAAATTTTATTTTTTATTATCAAGAGAAGTGTTTCACAAAAATGATCATGATGATGATGATACAAATAGATGGAGTGATTTTGGTGGAAAAAAAGAAAATAACGAATCGGATAAAGAAACAGCTGTTAGAGAATGTTTTGAAGAATCAGGAGGCTTTATTGGAAACGAAAAAAAACTAACTTATTTAGTTAATAAAAATTGTGTTGCTACTATAAATTGTTATGCTTATAAAACTTATATAGTAATGATTGACTATGATGAATCATTACCTGAACGTTTTGAAAAAGATTTTAATAATATTAAAAAAAATTATCCCGATAAAATATGCAAAGATGGATTATATGAAAAAGATAAACTTAAATGGATCGAGTTTTCAGAATTAAAATCACATAATAATAATTTCAGAAAACACTATAGACGTATTATAAACAAAATCTTAAATTTGAAGACTTTCAAAGTACTATAATTTGTGTTTTAAAATACTATCATTATTTTTTTCGTATTTTATTTTATATTTTCACAATATAAATGAGTTGCTTATTTAATAGTTTTAGTTATTTTTTAAAACAAGACAGTACAAATATTAGAAACATGATATGTGATTATCTACAAGAAAATAAACCCATAATAGATGGTCTAGATACAAAAATGATTTTGGATATGGATCGACCAAATTATATACAACATATGAGAAAAACTAGTACTTGGGGAGGAGCTATTGAAATACAAGCAGCATGTAACATATGGAATTTATCTATTATTGTTCATAATATAAGGGATAATAATAGAAATAAAATTGAATTTTTACCTATTAATAAAACAAATTGTAAGAAAATAGAAATTACGTGGAGTGGAGGCCATTACGAACCTATACGAAATTGATTATAATACCAATTAATATATTTAATTATAAATATATTAATTTATATATTACAAATATTTATATATTACAAATATTTATTTATTACTAATATTTATTTATTACTAATTGTAATAACGATTAATAATATAATTAATTTAATAATAATTTTGATAATCTTAAAGCTTTTTTCAACAATTTCTTCCTTATCGTTTTCTTCTTCTTAGCATTCTTTTTATTCCTTATTGTTTTTTTCTTCTTAGCATTCTTTTTATTCCTTATCGTTTTCTTCTTCTTAGCATTCTTTTTATTCCTTATCGTTTTTTTATTCGTATTTTTATCACATGGACCATTACAACACCAATCCTCTGCTATTTCCATACCCAATTGTATTTCACCGGCTGGAACTGGTATACCGTAATTAGTACACGATATTGTATTTTTTCCACATTTTTCCAGACAATTAATTAAAGATTTGTTACATTTTTTTTTCTTTTTTTTTGTGCAACAACCATCATGTGTTCGACAACATTTATCAGGACAGGATGTACCCATTCCTGGCCATTTCTCAACCTCCTTTTTCCTATCACAATTTGATTCTGATTGCATCTTTCCATTACACCACCCTGGACCACAATAATTACCACATACACGAAATGAACCACCACCACCATTTTGAATTATTGTTGAATTATTACCTTCATCAATATCCATATCATTATTATTTTTTTTATTTTCCAAATCTAATATCAATAAAATATTATTAAAAATACGTGTAAAAATATCCCATCCATTAAGTGTTTTCATTTTATTTTTATAATCACTATATAATCCATTTTTTTTCAAATTGTCAATAACAGATGAAAATATATAAGGGTTTTCAATATCATTTAAAATATTATATATTATATCCAATACAATAACAAATCTTAATCCAATTTCAGAAACACTATTTAATTTATTTACAATATTTTGTGAAATTATTTGATCCATATTACTTTTCTTTTCTGGTGTATTTTGTAGAACACCATATATACACAAATATAAACTCCTATCACAAAAATTATTTTTATCTTCATCTACATCCATTTTATCATTACTTGCTATTTTTTCATTTTCATCTACATCCATTTCATCTTTTATAACCAATTTATCTAACAATTGTGTAATACCATTCCATTGATCAAATTTATTGTCTTCATCCCAAGAATTTAAAGTATTCATGTTATCACCACCTTCTTCATCTTCTTCTTGCATATTATTAATATAAAATAATTCATCTTCTTCTTCCTGCATATTTCTAGCCATTACCATATTCATGTTCCATGTATCATAAATTTGATATATAGTTGACTCTAACAATTCATATGCTATTTTATTTTGATTTTGGTCTTCACTATTACCGTATTTTTTAAATAAATTAATATTTGGTTTCAAACCCCCATTATCTTTTATATTATCTTTTAATAATTTTAATGTTTGAATTATTATTTTCATTTTCACAGTGTCCCATTTATTTTGTTTTGTAAATAATATTTCATTTAATTCATTATATTTTGGAGAATATTCATACTGTATAGAATAGTTATTAAGTCGCTTTAATATATTTTTAATATCCATACGAAGTTCATATACCGAATATTTTAAATTATCACCTGTTTTATTTCTATTTCCAATATTTCTAATGCATTCATCTATAGAATATTTAACATAATGTATTGGTAACATTTTCGTTACGTAAGAACTAACAAATTCATGTGAAATTAAACAAATTCGGTTTAATATTTCATATAATCGAATCCCTTGATTGCATTTTGCAACTACATTATATGTCCCCCATTCTTTGTTTATTAATTTATTACAATTAACATTTCCACCTTTCTTTTGTAATTTTACCTTTCTCCTAGTAACTGTTTCGTTTCTTTCATCGGTATTATTTTCTTCACGTTTTCTTTTTATATTTATACTATCTATCTCACGTTTTATTATTTCCTTTAGACTATCATCTAAATTATTAAATGCTTTCTTTTGTTTATTTATTAATGTGTACCCAATATCATTGCCTCTAAAATTGTTTACTATTTCAACATTTAATTCATTTAATAAATAATTAATTTCTTTTTCTATATTTTTTGTTTTTTTCCAATTAATACCTTTGAATGTCTTATACATCGGCCCATTGATCTCAAATAAAGTTTTTATTCTTAAAAATTCATCATTAGTTCCACCTATTAACGGCCATATATTTTCAGTCCACTTTCTTAATCCTCTTTTCTTTTCATTCTTTTTATCAACAAAAACGATTAAATTATATCCAGCCTTTATAATATTAAATGTAAAATTATGTAATTGACTTTTATAATTAAATAAATCACTTATTGGTGACATATCCAATTGTTTTGTTGTCTTAAAAAAAAAGTCATTATTTCTACCCTTCAACTGTTTAAGTATATCAAAATTATTTATTTTATCTTTTACACTTTTTTTTGTATCCGATTTTAACATTCCATTCTCTATTTTAAATGTATTCCCAATATCATTTAATAACTTAATTAAATCACTATATGATTTCTTTATATTTTCCATTCTCACTTTATGTTGTTTAATATCATTATCCCCATTTTTTAAATCATCTATTGTTTTACTTTCTAGTTTGGTAATATTATCTAGGTAGTTCAATACTTGTTTTCTTGTATAATTTCTAAGTTTTAAACAATGTCTTAGATAATAAAATATATCAAGACATTTAAGTTTCATCATTGATGTCATAATAGATTTAGGTATCCCATAATAGTTCAACCAATTGCCATACATAGCACCTCGTTTCATAGTTATCTTTAATTTTTGAATTGCTTCAAAACCTAGTGAATCATTGTTTAATAAATCATTTAAATTATTCATTATAGTTTTATCATTTGACAACTCTTTCTTAAATTTTTTAAACATTTTTTCAGGTGTTATTTTTATCTCTCCTTGTGGAAATCTAAATAAAGCAACTTTGTGTTCTCCGCCTCCAATCCCTTGCAAAATACAAGGTTGTTTTATTTCTCTGCATTTTGTAGAACATAAAACGTCACCTGTACATAATGTTATGTATTTAACATACCCATCCTTTTTTATTTTATTGGCTTGTTCTATTTGCCCATAATCACCATCTCGTTTAATATCTGTTAATAGTCCAAATACATCTTTAATATAGTTTTTATCTAATTTTGCCTCCTTCTGTGTTAATTTACCTGTTTCCTCTCCTATGTTTTTAATAACACCATGGGGTTTAATTTTTTTTAATATATCTGGTAATGTATTTAATTTTTTCCTACCTTTTATTTTTAATTGTGAAAATAATTCACCCAAATAAGCAACACTTGGTCCTTGCGGTATATTTTTTCTATTCCATGTAGAATAATCAATTAATTCGTCTTTGGTCTTTCCTTTTTGAAATTTTATATCAACAGCAAATCCAGTTGGATTATGCTTTCCATAACCTTTATCTAAGTAATTTAATGAAAATATATGATTGGAAAAATATGTAGAGCCTGATTTAAACATTGCATCATTTTTATCATTATTACCAACAAAAAAAAATTGTCGCTGTTTTTCTCTAATATCACCAAATGGTTTTATACTTGATATCGCAGAATCCGCAATATTTTGCGGTGTTATAATGGCACCTACTTGGTCCATTTCAGACAATAACTTTCCAATTTTTCCCGATCCAGCATCAAATGTGAAATAAAATTTATCTTGAGGACTTCCGGAAGGATACATGTATTTAAGTATAAACTTACCTACTTTTATTCT
>Ga0129351_1000555_pt1 | contig 14063 bp, 16 predicted proteins | sample CPBDNA_8_FD_94423 | JGI IMG/M metagenome (GOLD analysis project Ga0129351, IMG submission 94423) | Freshwater to marine salinity gradient microbial communities from Chesapeake Bay, USA - CPBay_Sum_27_0.2_DNA | ecosystem: Environmental > Aquatic > Marine > Coastal | place: USA: Chesapeake Bay... | reverse complement strand
TCTAACCAATGCTTAATTGCTTTAAGGTGAGATGTAACACAACCAATTTCACCAGGAGTCATCTTCTCTGGATAACGACCTTTAATAATATCACTTAAATCATCTTCTCTACCATCATATGCAGAAATACGTTCATAGTCTTCAAGTTCCCAATACTTAAATTGGTTCTCCATGAATTCACGTCTTTCAGTCTGTTCATCAAGATTTAGATAATATACTGGTCCAAATCCTTGTAGTTTATGTACTGACTTATTCTTATCCATAAATCTTCTGTAATAGTAAAGAGGTTTTCAAAAATGAACTAGGTGAATTCACCATAATATTTGTTTTAGAAAGAATTGTCAAGTCTATAAGTGCATCCAAAACACTTTCCTCAGACCTTTCAACATTTCCACACCATCCCGCATTTTCATTTTCCTTTTTGACATAGTGATCTTTTCTACGAACAACTACGTTATCAAGTGCATTAAATTTTTTTTCTACATTAGGATCATCAGATAATACGAAAAATTTTTGTTCTGGTTGGTCCTTGATCCACTTGTATTCTTTATCAAACTTTGGTATGTAAGTATTAAAGTCTGTTGCTCTTAGATGTATTCCAACAGTAAATCTATTAATACCATGTTTGGATGTAAATATTTCAGCAAAACGTTTAATAGAATCGGAAAAAATTAAATCCTTTCCAATATCGATAATGGATTTCTCATCCATCCACTCAGGTATCCAGTTGTTATTATAAAGATGATCATCCAACCTTCCTATGGGAAGATCATCTACACTACCAAAAGAATTGATGTTATGATTTTCTTTTCCTTGAATAAAATCTTCATGCATCATTAAGATGCAATCGGAAAAATTATCTAAAGGTTCATCTATTACTTCTAAATCACTATCAAAAATTTTATTAAATGGAAGACGACAAGAAGATGTGTTTCTCCAATCAATAATTGGATTCAAATTATGGTGATTGGCAACATATAGTCCACCCAAAAGAGTGCCGTATCTATTACCAAAACCACCATCACAATAGATGTACAGATTTTTCATACTACTACGACTAATCTATCGTCAGACTTTTTCCCAAGATCACATTCAACAATATGAACTTCTCTATCTGGATAAATCCCTAGAATAAAATCACGAAGATCTTTTGCATTTTCTGAGGTCTGAACATCTTCACAAATATAAATTCCACCCTCATTTAGATACGGGAAATAATTTTCAAAATTTTTCATCTGCTGGGTAAGTTTATGATTTGCATCATCAATAATGATATCAAAACTTAGATCTTGAAAATGTCCCTCAATTAATGTTGGACTCTCACAATTAAAATTGAACAGAGTAATTCTTTCATGACTATTAACATCTTCCATAACAGCATCACCATCTACTGGTTCAAACTGATAATGCCATTGTCCATCTGGTTGAGAAAAATCTTCTACACCATATATGTGGGAATTTTCAAAGTAGTGCTCCCACATTTTGAGTGATCCACCAAACAAAACACCAATCTCAAGAACGTTTAGTTTTTCAGTTCTACGATCAGAAAAGGTGCTTTCATACCAAGGAATATACCCATGAGCAGTTCCCTTGTCAGTCTTAAAGTTCTTGTGAATTTCAGTTAGTTTCATATTCAGATCTCCATTGGTCGTAAATTGTCTCATTTAAATATTTGCCAACGACCAAATCACTATTGGTTCTGTTGTTGACTGACATAACTCTCTTCTCAAAGTTTACCACAGGATTGTCTTTTGTGGAACCATTACTCTTGAAATGAACAGATAAAGTGTTGGGAGTCAACTCTTGATCAGCACAAACTTGAAGTTCTGGAAGATATCCCACCTTAAAGTCTTTGTTTTCCTGTAAGACCATATTTAGTGCGGGAGTTTCATGAGGGAATGGTGTACCGTTTGCAGCAAACTCCTCCATCTTATTGATCCACTTAGTTACAAGTGCAATACCAATACTAGGATTATTAATGATTAAGAAGCTTGCAATCTCACTGATGAAGATACCATCTGCCCTAGTATGACCACCCGTATTCATAGTGGTTACCTGAATATCATAATTAGTATCAATAACTTCTGATAGATCTTTTAGAATGCACACATCACTATCAATCATAATAAGTGGATGATCAAAAGAAACAATGTGTAAAAGTTTCTTTAGCATTCTAGTTTTCTGCTGAGTTGCTTTTACCCAACCATCAGAATGAACACCAGAGTATTCATCAGTTACATTAGTATCAAGAATTGATACCTTTTCTTTATTCTTCAATACATTGGCATATTCACCAAGTCCACATTCTGCAACGTAAATTCTATCAAGATTTTGACAATGTTGAATTGCAGAAGTTGTTAAAACATCAACAAACGGATAGTAAGATTTATTTGCAGTAGTAAAAATACTATATTTCATGATCAAGAATATGCAACGATAACATCATCTTCAACATGCCCATCTTCGTATGTAATAAAATAAGAAGAGTTGATAGAAGATAACTGATCATAAATGGCACTCTCTTCAATTGTGCCACCCCAGGTGCTATCCTTACGTCCAAAGAGTCTGCGATCGTCAATCAAAAGTGTGTGATTCTTAAACTCACTCTTTGCAATTGTATCAAGTTCAAATGGAAGTGGACACTTATATTCACCAATAGGTGCTCCATCATTATCCCAGTGAGCATCTAACCAGAATGTTGCTGGTTCTTCTAACCCCTCTACAATACCCTCAAAGACATCAAAGGTATCACCTTCAACGAGTTCTACACGTCCATCAGCAATCTCCTTAGCAAACCTCTTAGAGTTTGCTACAACACGTTCAGGATCAATTTCAATACTTATGACTTTACTATACCCACACTCTAGAGCAACTGCTACTCCATCACCCCAAAGTGTTCCAGTTTCTACAAATACATTGTTCTTCTTATACTTCTGAAGAACCTCTTTAGATAATGTGGAAGACATCAAAAACCTCGCTTAATATTCTTTTCAAATGGATAGTTTGATCTAGTCAAATACTCATCAAGCACAGACTTATATTTTGAATTCTTTAACGTATGTGTTAATGACAAGAATTCTTGGACAACGTATTTATCCAGATATGGATAACGGGTTTCTATACCATAGGAACCAGCAACATACTCTTCCTTTGCAAGATATGATACCATGGTGCTTCCATAAAATGAAGCCCAAGGAAAAATTGTTGATAGATCTTCTGGGAAAAGTCCACCAAAATTACTATGAGCAAATTTTTTCTCACCACCAAATCCATAATCAGAAAAAATCTCATCAGATCCAGATCCAGAAAGATAAATCTTATGACCCTCTTTACGAGCATGATCGCAGATCATAGAGAGACCACAAGATCCGTTGTCGTCTTGTAATCTAGTATTAAATTCATTATAGTCACTACTGGAGGAGTAAATACGATACTTAAACTCTTCCACATTCTTATTAATATAGTCTTTATATGCCCAACGATTGTCTTGCAAATATTCTCCACAAGAGTTGGAATTAAAAGTTTGAAATCTTTTATTAAGGATATCTTGATTTTCATTTCCAACTACAGAATATGCTTTGTAAGGAATATTCTGTCTGTTCAACTCAGATGCAATACCACCACTATCATATCCACTGGAAAGACCAATAAAAACTTTCTCACGAATATTACGAGTCCTCTTAATGATTGAGTTTTCAAATGCTTTGATCCACCCATCAAAGGAATCATTAAATTGATTAAGGACAAACTCGTAAGTTGCAATCTTATTAATAATTTCCTTTGTCTCTAGATTAAGAGTTAGGATAGTATTGGCATCTAATTTAGTTGCTCTAATTCCTAATGACTTAACGGCAGACTCATAACTTGCTACAGCAATTCTTTTATCTTCAATACCATACCAAAGAGGTTTTGTGGCAAATGGATCAGTAACAAGATGTAAAAGATTATTTTTGAAGTCTGCTAGAACAATCGCAAACTCACCATCAAGTGTAACAAATCCACGTTCACCAAACTTCTTGTAAGTTGGAATAATACATTCACCATCAGATCCATAATCACCGAAGTCATCATAGTTATAAATCTGTCCATTATAGACACACACAATTTCATCATCGTGATCTACAAATGGTTGCAGTGTAAACTCTCCAGTGATGGAGAGAATATTATGAGCAATAGTATACTCATTTACTTGAATACTATTCGTGGAATCTGGTCCACGAAACTTCATGTAATGATTTGTATAATCAAAATCATTAACCTTTTTATCTGTAAAAAGAAAACTACACATTATCCTTTTCTACTATGGTGAGAACTGACTACTTGCGGCAGAAATTTATTTCCTCGAATAGTATTTGCTCTTCCAGGAATAATACTTGGATTAATACCAAGTTGATAACAAACAAAAGGAAAACTAATCTGATCTCTGGATGAAAACATACATATCTGTTCCCACCACATCAAACCAAGTTGTTGGGTTCTCCTATTGTTTCTTTGTATCCTGACAGGCAATTCATACAATCCATTATGTACAGGATAATTCATATCTCTATAAAAGTCAAGTTGATCTTCTATCAGGTTAGGATGATCATACTTAATATTTTTTACAAGATTTCCTTCTTCATACACACAATCTCTTTCTGGATGTTTGAATACTGCTATATCAGATTTACTAAGATACTCTTCAATTAATTGTTCAGGATCTGCTTCCAAAACATGAGTGGAATCTAACCAAATATAATAATCAAATCCAGGTAAAACTAAGTGAGGGAGAATTTTATATAATTTTGCATCTCTTCTATTCTTAAATTTCACGTCATTAGAGAAGCTAGTGTATTCATGCCTCTGCCACATGTCAGCAACATTAACTTGATGAGGTTCCACAAATGCATGAAACTCAACTTTATGAATCCACTTTGCTGGACTGATTAATTTATTAGTCCCAATAGACGATGTTAAAACTGCAATCTTCATTCTTCTCTACTACGATGAACAACATTCAACTCTCTCATAAACTTAATCAACGGACTTCCACTAAACTTTTCAAGTTCATAATTATCTTTATCAAGACAGTGACTGCTCCACCCAAATTTACCATCACTACCAGGAACTTGAGAATGTGATTGTCCAATTCTATCGTCAAGTCCTACCATTTCAGCAAATTCTTCATAAGTAGATTCGCATCCCTGCTGCTTATGTGCAAGATACATTTCATTAAAGAAAGTTACTCTCAAAGCAAGAAATGCATTCTCGGAATATTTTACCATTGCAGCAGTTCGAATATCAGTAACTCGAATAGTTTTAACAAACTCTAGACGATCTGAAAAAATATCGGCAACTTTATTTGCTGCATCAGTATCTCCACCAATAATAAAGAACTTTTGTTCTTGGAACATCTTAATTGGATTTGTTTTATTAAGATACTCTGGACTATGAAGAACCCTAATGTTCGAGTACTTTGCCGCAATGTCATAATAGAATTGAGGGGATGCTGTTGATTTACAGCAAACAGGTGTTCCCTCAAGCATGTTTTCATTGAGAGTGTTTAATACGGAATCTAACAGAGCAAAACCCTCAGCTTTAGGTGTGTCTACAGAAACAAATACTGCATCAAACTCCTGATTCTTATAGTCTTCAATCTTATTATCATTAAACTTAGGATCAATAATTACCTTTTCATCATCATTAAAAATAGATGCTACAGCAGATCCTACAAAACCAAATCCAACGATTAATACTTTCATTCAATCACTCCCAATTCGTTTCAAATAATACTTTTGATTTCTAATATATTTACCAAGTTCCTCAGAGGACATTTTTTGAATTTTTTCCCACTCAGCATTATTCCCTTTCATGTGTGGATTGTTTATCCATGAGTTAGGAGTTCTTGAATGTTCTAGATGATATACCCAATCAGGAACTCTGCCAACTCTATACCCAAGAGTTGTAAATCTATGATATCTCTCTACATCTTCTGGAGCATATGCAACGAAGTTTTCATTCTCCATTCCACCTTCAATATAAACGTCCCTATTAAAGAACTGACAAAAACCATACTTAGACATATAGACCTTTGATTTTTTTCTTAAAAGATTAAAATCAAAATCATTTGTCAAGAAATCACTTACCAATTCATCATCAGCAAATACTTGATACTGCCAGTTTCCATCACCATAAGGATATATTACATCAGCATGTCCATTGTTAATGATATCATAAGAATGCTTATATGTCTCCTTGGGTAAAAGAATATCACAATCATAATTGACAACTACTTTAGTAGTTGATCTCATAATCATATCATTCAGAACTCTCTGACGATGGAATGATGGTGAGTTTGATTGTTCAAAAATGTGATCGAGACCTTTTACTTGACCGTCAAGAAACTCCGTAATCTGTGGCAGAGCACTTTCCGCAAACACAGATTCAGAATCAACCTCATGAACAATTACATTTGTTTTAAAGTTTGCAAGGATGTAACACAAACTTGTTATTACATTTCTCAGTCGGTCATTAGACTCTAATCTAATAGGTACAATGAACGTTGCATTTGAAAGATCAATTTTTTTCATTTTGACCTCTTTTCTATAAACTCAATAATTTTGGGATCATTTTCCTGATCTTTATATGGAGCAAAAAGTGCTCTCTTTCTGTCTTCAGCACTATCACTCAAATCAGTCAAGTAGTATATAGCAAGACTCTTTCTATAGAAACCAGATGGACAATTAATTTCTGTGGGAAGACCATGCCAAGAATTTTGTGTAGTATCAAATAATACTGCTCTATTAAAAAGAGTAGGAATATCTACGATTTTATTTTTAGGTTTATTTTTTTCTGGATCGTTAGACCAGAACTCTAGTGATCCACCCCATTCAGGATCCCATCCTTCACCAAGATAAACGATAAGATTAAGTTTTCTTTGAAGATTTAGTTTAGGGTGAATAGAATAGTCTTTATGAACATTAAGTTTTCCACCTCGTCCATGCATATGCCATCCACCACCATGAAGACCATGATCTGGATACAGGGTTTCTATTCCAGTGATAGACCTTAAGGTATTTACAAATTCTTCGGAGCAAAAATACGTAAAAATGGAATAAGTTTTTTTAGGAAACTTACCCCAATCAGATAATGTTTTTTTATTCTCGATTTGATTATTATAGTAATACCATTCCTCAGAATCAAAGGGAAAAAACTCTTGACTAATTTCCTTTGCTAATTCATAAGGAAGAAAGTCATCCATAATATAATGATCGAATGGTATATTCGAACTTTTAATGTTGGTGAAATTAAGCATCTGGAAACTTTTTATCCTTGTTCTTTTCTAATAAGTAATCAACTTCCTCTTTAACAACAATCCAGGATCCTTCTGGATGATCGTATCTATAGTTATAGTTGTGAGATTGAGTCACTCTGTTTGGATGCTCTCGGTTTGCCACCAAGTATTCCTCAATGAGTGCTGGCATACCATACTCACAACGCATTCTATAATAAAAATCAGTATCCATCAATAGCTTAACATTTGGATCAAACCCAAGAAACTTGTCAGTCTTATATGCAATACAAGTTGGAGAACCCATAAGATTCCTACCCTCAAGTAACATATCAGTCCATCTAGGCATCATTGGTCTTACAAAAGTTTTGCCATCCTGAGTATGCTTAAACCCAGAAAAAGACCAATCACAATCAGTTTCTTCAAAAGTTCTCACAACTAATTCAAGTGCCTTTTCATGAATCAGTAGATCGTCAGAGAAGATAAGTTTAGTGTAAGGTGCAGAACACATCTCCATTACTGAGTTTGTGTTTGCTGGACCATTACCACGATCATTCTCATTTTTAAAATATTGAATCGTGAAGTCCCGAGAATATTCTTCACATACTTCTAAAGTAGAATCATCTACAGAGTGATCAGAGATACAAACTTCAAAGTCTTTGAATGTTTGCATATTAATTGTATCAAATAATTCCCTAAGGTACTGAGGTCCAGCACCCTTCATCTCATATGTTGGAATAGCAATAGAAAGTTTTGTCATAGTTTTAACCAAGCATCGGGGATAATATCACGAGTATCATTTTTTGATGTATATCCTTCACCAAACCATTTAGAAGGTGCAATAACAGTTCCACGATTTGCTAACCATGCACCCCACCAACTAAAAGAACTATTAGCAATAATAAAATCATTACACATGGAGATCAAACACATGTCATAACGATTGTCATTACCCTCAGCAATCATAAACCTATCAGATTCAAATAATTCTTGCTGCTTACACCACTCAGGATCATCAGAAAATATAATAACATCTCGATCATTGTCAAAATGTTCTAGTGCCTTTTCATAATATTCAAGACTGCATGGTGGATGATCTTTAGACTTTTGAACGTAGTCAGTTCTACGAACATGTAGTGCAATAGGATTATTAGTTTGTTCAATAAAACCCTGACAAGTTTCTACAATAGGATCTTTGAATACAAAGTCTTCTCTAATACTATCCGAAATATGCTTGAAATATTTTTCAGTTTGGAAGTATCCAAAAAGGCATACACCATCAGGACAATTATTTACATATTCTTCATCATAATGAAATTGCCTTTCCTGATAATATTTTGGACTTAATTGTTGTCCACGATTTTTATTATGAGGAAGTTTGAAGGTTTCAAATAGTTGATGATCTTTCCATTCATCTACAAAGTTAGAATTAGGAATTGCAAAATCATACCCATGCTTTGCAGCAATACCTCGCAATGCTGCATACTGAAACATCTGGTTTCCCAGTCTTCCATGCTGACCTAGGTGATTAAAACCAATCATAAGAATTTCAAAATAGTATTTACTCTGTTAATAAAGGTATGATTCTCTTTTACAAAAAGCATTGCCTCTCTGATATTAATAGATTGATTCATATCAGATTGTAAGAGATTATGGTATAAAGTATCTGGTGTTCCACCAAATGAAACATAATCACCAAATGCACGTTTTACAAATGGTGAGTTAGTTCCTGTTATTCTACCATAACTAATATTCTTGAATATTCTACACGGAATGTATCCAGTATGCAAGTGGTGATCACTTCTAAAATCTGGGCATAAGAAAGAACTCCTAATAAGTTCCATGTTCTCTAGAAAAGATGCATTCTGAGTAAAGACTTTAAACTCAACACCATTCTTTTCTGCAAGAATGTTGGCAAAATTTTGTGCCCACCAAGGTCCTTGCTCATAAAACATTCCAACATAATTCAAAGATTTATTGGACCTATTAAATTTTGCTGGATTATTCTCATCAATCTCATGAGGTAATAAGTCAGTACCCCATGTTTGATATAAACATCGAATACTCTCGTCCCAGTATGCAAGATCTTCAACCTTTTCATGAACTTCAAACTTAGGAAGATAGTTTCCAAGCTTCAATACATTTTCATAAGGAACACCAGCATCTGTAAAATACTTGGTGTCAATATGGTGAGTGATGTATTTGCAATCTTTTCTCAAGGGCATTCCATTCTTTACAGAGTTTTCAGTAAAGAATACGGAATTACTAAAATCATATTGACTTAGATTATCCCTCGAATCAATCCAGTAAACTTCATGGTCAAGGTATTCAAATGCCTTGAAATATGATGCATGAATATAACTATGAGTATGTTCATGCAATTTGTGTCCCCAAATATAAACCCTCATGACAGCATCCTCAGTTGTGGATTAGATGCTTTACGACCAATGTCAAGAATTGCTAGGACTTGTCCCTCATCTTCCAAAACCAAAGAATCAACTAGATTCCAATCTTCATCATACTTACGAATAGTTCCATCTCCAAATGCTCTATCGTGCCTCTTTGCAGTTGGAGAAACTCCTACCCAGAAGTGATTATCTACATGAGCAAATCCACGAACCCATCCACCAAGTTGCTTTACAAAACCACCAGTAGACCTTACACATCCTTCTTTAGAACTTAGAGTAAAGATCTCACCATTATATTTCCATAGGTCATGGCATTGAATTCCCATGTTATTATAAATTTGCCTAACTGGTTTTCCAATATCATCAAACTCAAGAATAAAACTTCCATTATCCCAGTTGTGAGCAAGTATATACAACCTATCATCAGTTGCATACACAGTATTTAAATGATGACTATCTCGATATGAGCAATTCTTTCTTGGAGGAATTGGTTGCCAACGATCCCAAAGTTCCCCATCATATACTGCAATATAATCACCATAACTTGATGTGCAAAGAAGTTTATCTTTCCAAAATCCAATACCATGAAGATCTTGAAGTTTGAAATTTTCTGGTTGAACTATTGCATCTGCTCTCAACTTATTATCTAAAATAATAATATCACCCTCTTCTTGATCTGGAGGAATAAAATTATTAGTATTTGATGGGTCACTATTTCGTGCAGCAATGTAATACTTACCGAAGTGTTTTGCAAGACCATAATAAAGACCTTTACCACGATCCACTGGGGTAATTACATTATCTTCACGAACATATAAAATCGATTTAGTAGTTGCAACTAAAAACATCAATCATCTCCACTTACTTAATGGTCTTCTGGACTTTTGAACTTGTTGGTCAATCCATTCATACGTTTTCTCAATGCCTTCACGGAGAGACATAGTATAATCCCATTCTAACATCTTTCGAATAAGATCGTTATTGGAGTTACGTGCCTTTACACCAATGCAATTGGCATCAATCTTATGAACTCTACGAACTGGTTTACCAGCAACTTCAGAAACAATATCAACCAATTCATTGATAGTTACCATTTCTTCAGATCCAATATTTACAGGACCACTCCAATCAGATTGCATTAAACGATACGTTGCCTCAATACACTCATCAATATAAAGGAACGAACGAGTCTGTTCACCATTTCCCCAGACTTCAATGTGTCCACCAACGCCAGAAACCTCTGCAACCTTACGGCACATTGCGGCAGGTACTTTTTCTTTACCACCAGTCCAAGTTCCTTCAGGACCAAATACGTTATGGTAACGAGCAATCTTTACATCTAGTCCATATTGCCTAGCAAATGCAAAGTACAATCTTTCACTGAATAATTTTTCCCATCCATATTCTGAGTCTGGTAGTGCAGGATATACACTCGACTCAGAAGTATCAATATGATCTACATCTTCCTGGTTTAGTTCAGAATACACACAGGCAGAAGATGAATAGAAAATTTTAGTAGTATCGTGAGAGGTGATTGCTGCTGCTCGAAGAACATTTAAGTTAATCTGAACAGAGTTATGCATAATATTTGCATCATTCTCCCCAGTAAAAAGATATCCTGCTCCACCCATATCAGCAGCAAACTGATAGATCTCATCAAAAGATCTATTGCACACACGAAGAGTTAAAGCATCATCAGTTAAATCACCGATAATAAACTCATCTGCTTCAGTTTCGGAAAATTCTGGATATTTTAAATCAACTCCACGAACCCAATATCCTTCTTTTTTTAGACGACGAACCATGTGACTTCCGATGAAGCCACCTGCACCACATACTAATGCTGTTTTCATGAACGTACCTTTTCTTGATCCTTATACCACTCGTAAGTTTTTTTGATACCTTCATAGATATCAACTTTTGCACTCCATCCAGTATTCTTTACTCTTGAAACATCCATAACTTTACGGAGTGTTCCATTTGGTTTACTAGTATCCCAGTGAATTTCACCAGCATATCCAACTACATCAGAAATAGTTTTTGCAAGTTCACGAATACTGATCTCTTCACCCGTTCCAACATTGACGATCTCCTGAGGATTATCATAAGTATTCATCAAGTGAACGCAAGCATCGGCAAGATCATCGACATATAGAAACTCCCGCATTGGTGATCCATCACCCCAACAAGTTACTGTTGGTAGCAACTGAGTCTTTGCTTCATCAAAACGTTGAATAAGACCAGGAAGAACATGCGAATTTTCTGGATGGAAATTATCATTAATTCCATACAGGTTGCACGGCATCAGACTGATAGCATTGAACCCATACTGCTCATGATAAGATTGACACATTTTGATACCAGCAATCTTAGCAATTGCATATGCATCATTAGTTGGTTCTAATGAACCACAAAGTAAATAATCTTCTTTAATTGGTAGATCACAATACTTCGGATAAATGCAAGATGAACCTAAGAACAATAATTTTTTACATTCATTTCTGTATGCAGCATCAATAATATTACTTTGAATCATAATATTATCATAAATCATTTCTGCTTTATGATTCTTGTTGCCAAGAATACCACCAACTTTTGCAGCAGCTAGAAAAACATATTCTGGTTGATGGATTGCAAATAAATTATCTACTGCTTCTTTATCCCGTAGATCACATTCACTACTAGGAATTAGAATAAGATTATTATATCCCTCTTCTTGAAGTTTTCGTACAATTGCAGATCCTACAAGTCCATTATGACCTGCAACAAATATTTTAGAATTATTGTCCATAGATACACATATCCTCAATTAGTTCATCGAAAGTAATTTCAGGTTCCCAACCTAGTTTTTCTTTTGCCTTAGTCGAATCTCCTAATAGAGTTTCAACTTCAGCAGGTCGATAATATTTAGGGTCTACTGCAATAATAGTTTTTTTGGTATTCTTATCCATACCAATCTCATCATCACCTTCACCATGCCATTCAATATTCATACCAAAATAAGGTGCAGTTCGTTCTACAAATTCACGAACCGAATATTGTTTACCAGTTGCAATAACAAAGTCCTCTGGTTCATCCTGCTGTAGCATTAACCACATAGCACGAACATAGTCCTTAGCATGTCCCCAGTCACGTTTTGCATCTAAATTTCCTAGGTATAGAACCTTCTGTTCTCCAACAGAAATTCGTGATAGACCTCTAGTAATCTTACGGGTTACAAAGGTTTCACCACGACGAGGTGATTCATGATTGAATAGAATACCAGTGCAAGCATACATTCCATAAGACTCACGATAGTTCTTCGTAATCCAATAAGAATAAACCTTTGCACAACCATATGGAGAACGTGGATAGAAAGGTGTAACTTCTGTCTGAGGAGTCTCCTGCACAAGCCCATACATCTCAGAAGTTGATGCCTGATAGATGCGACACTTCTTCTCCATACCTAGGATACGAACTGCTTCAAGGATACGGAGTGTACCAAGACCATCCACATTACCAGTGTACTCAGGCATCTCAAAAGATACCTTTACATGACTTTGTGCTGCAAGATTATAAATCTCATCAGGTTGAGTCTGCTGAAGAATGTGAATAATATTAGCAGAGTCAGTTAGGTCACCATAATGCAACTTAAAATGTTTGTGACCAAAGATATGATCAATACGAGCAGTATTAATCAAAGATGCTCTCCGAACAATACCATGAACCATGTACCCCTTCTCAAGGAGTAGTTCAGCAAGATAAGAACCATCTTGCCCAGTAATTCCAGTAATCAGTGCAACTTTCATTTTACTAGTCATAGTACTATTCAGTATACCCTACGTTAAATGTAAATGTCAATCTCATATGTTTGCGTTTCTTGTCAGGAATAACTTCATGAACTAACCAAGGTGGAAATAGTATAACATCACCATCTTCAACTTTTGCACTATGCATATCATTATAAAATTCTGACATAATTTCTCCAACTTCTGGAGGTCTGCAAAGTTTCATATACTTATGTGCATTATGAAATGTTGTTGGTGATGATCCTTTATTATAATAAATTCCAGACCAGTAATTGTTAGTTTCTCCAGCACCACATATATGATCGTGTGCTTCTTGCCCCTGATTATCGTGGTAAATGTTATACCATAAAGATTTTAAGAATACAGAACTAGAAAGTTTTAATGTTGATAAAACTTTTTTGATATCAATCAATAAATCATTCTCTAAAGAATCTCTAGTTGCAGAGTCAATAAACGAATCATTATCCTCAATATTTGGAAATGAACTATTAAGCGAAAGTTCCCAACCATCGGGAATGTTCTCACACTTTCCGATGTCTGGGAACGTATATTTATTATGCTTGCTAAACTTAAATTTAATAACAGGGACAGAAAATA
>Ga0129351_1000551_pt1 | contig 14091 bp, 9 predicted proteins | sample CPBDNA_8_FD_94423 | JGI IMG/M metagenome (GOLD analysis project Ga0129351, IMG submission 94423) | Freshwater to marine salinity gradient microbial communities from Chesapeake Bay, USA - CPBay_Sum_27_0.2_DNA | ecosystem: Environmental > Aquatic > Marine > Coastal | place: USA: Chesapeake Bay... | reverse complement strand
TCCCTCGTCGGTGCCAATCGCTGGGAGGTTGATTGTGATGTTTCCGCCGCTGGTGTCGCACAGATAATAGGTGCCGTTGTTGGCGATTTCGACATCAGTTGTGCCGGTCGTCAGCGTGGTGACGGTACTGTAAAGGTTTGACGATGCGGCGGCAGCAGCGGCAGCGGCAGATGCAGCAGCAGCGGTAGCCTGGGCAGACGCCTTGGCGCTGTAGTGCTTGGCGGAATACTCAGAGCCGTCAACGAGATCGTCTTCAGCAGCAGTCGCCCATTCCTTCGCGGCTCCCGCGCTTGCAGTGTCGGTGACGCCAGTGCCGCCAATGGCCCACGCCTTCGAGGAATAATCCGTCGAGGCAACTTGACCGTCAGTCTTAGAAGCCCACTCGCTTGCGAGGGCGGAGCTTGCCGCCGCTGCCGCTGCGCTGGCAGACGCGGCGGAGGCGTATGTTTGGGCGTTGCTGATCTCAGTGGATGTCGGGCCATTCTCCAGGGCATCAGCAGCAGAATTCCACTGCAACACCTTACTTGCAGATGGCTCGGGGACAGCCGTAGACGCGCCACCAGTATAGGTGACAGGGAATGAGAATGTCAGAGCATGGTCTGCCTCTTGCTCCTGGGCGATCATCGTCAGGCGATCCAGGGCATTCTCATGTGTCGCCGCCGGGAATGGATCATTCTCAACGTAATCCGTCCCCTGGGTTTGCGTGGTATTCCGGCGGATGTGCCACTCTACCGTATTGGCCGGCGCTGATGTCGCAGTGACCGTCCCCGTCGCATTGTTTCCGCCCGACACCGTGTAGTCCGTGCCGTTTACCAGGGTGGCCTCAGCCCCGGTTGCAATGGTGCGCTCAATAACCTCAAGCTGCGCGGCAGTGGTTGTGCCAAAGAAGGCAAATGTCACCGGGAAAGCGGTGGTGCCGCCATCGCCCGTGTATGATACCTCGGTGGTGGTGCTGGACAAAGTCATCTCATTAACCTCTACTGGAACATATCATAAACATCGGCAACACATCAATCAGTCAGACGTAGCCTCTAGCAGCAACCTCAAATAGAAAACATTGGAATAGGGCAGAAGCCGCATCATTGATTGCACTTGCTTGTCGGTTGGCTCTTTCCCCTCAAATGCATAATCAGATAGGTAACCAGCCATGCCGAGCACCTGAGTGATGGAGCCGAATGAAGGGCCAAGGGCTGCACCAAAAGCGTTGCGGCTTTGATATCGCGACAGGGATTCCCCGGCAATCCATGGGCCTAAGCCGATATGCCCATTGGATACCTTTTCGATAAAGTTGTTAGGCTCCATGAGCCAGCCCATAACGCCGCTTCTGTCGATGCCTTCAACAATCAGCTTTTTGATATCCATCGATGGGTCTTTGCCGTTAAGCTTCTCCTTGGCCACATATGTCATTGACCCCAAGGCAATCGCCGCTAGAACCCCACTGTAGAAATGTCGATCATTCTGCTGCAATCCAGCCAGAAGCATCTTCTCGCTGGCGGCAAAGGCAAACGACTTGAATTGAAATATGAGCTTTCCAACCGGCTTTGAGGCCCAGAGCGGGATGTCTTGTCCTGGGGTGATGATCGTCCTGTCAACATCTCGATGCATGGCGGCGCGGAACCGATTGGATGCGTTGACGTTATCCCACTTATCTATATTCGCAATCCAATACCCGCTGCTGTGCTTGTCACCATGAGTGGTCACCATCTTCCAGATGTCCTGGGCGGCACCCGCATCAATGTAATTGTCCTTCAGATAGGCGATCTCTTTCTTTGTCGGCATAGGCGCTGCCGGATCGTCCATATGGCGAGCCCACTTCTCAACAATCTCAAGCATGCTGTCATGGGACGCCAAAGCCGCCCACGTTTTCATCACATGATTCCATTTTGACGCCCCGGAAACATATCCAAACGTATCCGACGCTGCGCCAGAAAGCTGCTCGACGCGGGTGCGCCTCAAGCCAGGGTCTCCAATATCATTCACTTTGTTGACGCGGCTATTGGATATCATCTCCGTGATGATATTCATGCGCTCAATGTCTCTAGCCCGCAGCTTGAAACCAGCAGTCCCGCGCAGCAGTGACCCAAGCGGGCGGGCAAACCCTTTATGCACGCCATGCACCATCAGGGGCCGAGCCATATCAGGGATGGCGGATATCACAACGCCGCCCAGCATCCTGATGAAGTTTGTCTGTCTCAGGAATAAGCCTGTCCTATTGAGCGCACCGTCTGCCGTTTCTGGCAGCCCATAGGTGCCTTTAAGTCTCTCGAAAACAGCCTTGAAGTCATTTATGGAGACGCGCATCTCGGCGTCCCACTTTTTGTAGGTTTCCTTCTTCCCGCCAACAGATACGGCGAAATCCTTCATCTGCTCAAAGAAGGTTTGCGGATCATCCGAAAACGGCTGGGCCTCATCAAACAGCCCTCGCTCACGCCCAATGCGCTGCCAGTCCGCGACAAGCTTCCTGTAGGCCTCAGTCTCCTCGAAAACTGATGATCCAAACGTCCGCCTCAACTCCAGGGTGGGCGCTGTCTGATCAATCAACCGGCCAACAAGCTCTTCGATGTCATTCACCATGAAGTCAGAGAAATCCTCATCCCTCACAAGTAGCGATCTGCGCTTAAAGGCTCCGGGTTTAATCGCCGCACCCTTGGGGATGGCACCGGAAAAATCGATATCATGGGCAGGGCGGATGCCTCCCGTCGCGGTGATGCGGTGCATGACATTCTGGGCGTACTCGTCTATCTCCCCCGTTTCCATCATGTCCAGGAGGACAACATCCCGGCCCTGCTGCTTGCGCCGCTCCGCCAGATCATCAAAAGCCTTTTGCAGTTTCTCGCTAATCTCCTTTGTCGCATTCCGCATCACATCCCTGCCGGCACGGCGAGCCTCTTCTGTCGCCTCCCGCTTCGCGTCTGCAATCAGCTTCTTCCGGCCAACCTCAGAGCGATACTCCGCATCCTCAAGCATGCGCTCTATCTTCTTCGTGATCGCCTTATACGATTTTTCCGCAGCACTCTGTGCAGCTTCCGCCGCCGCAATCTCCGCGCCGCGCATGGATGAGGAGAGGGCTTCTTCTCCAACCTCAGCGCCGGCATCAGCCATGGGCGTCGAGATTTCCTCCTTTAGCACAGAAAGAAGCGCGGCCTCCTCTTCATCAATTGCGCGGGCAATAGCGGCATCTATGACATCCTCAGCCATGTCATCCAGCTCGCCCTCAACAGCCTCCTTGACCGCGTCCGTCAGCTCCTTCCGCAGGACACGGTTATACGCCCTTAATGCGGCGGCCTCTTCTGCCTTCGCCACATCCGCTGCCGTAGGGATCGCGCCATCAATATCAAGCTCATCGCCGGCTGCCTCAATGGCTTCTTTTGCCTTTTGGTTAATTGTGTCCTGGATGCCCTCTTTGACAGCAACCTCTATGTCCTTCTGCTTCGCTCTTAGGACACGCGCAGTGGTGCGGAGCTTCTCAACATCTCTGTCAAACTCGCCAACCCTCATCTGCGCTTCATGCGCCTCGTCAGCAAAGTGCCTCTTTAGCCGCGCCAAAAACACTCCTGGGCGAGATTCAATCAATTGGGTGTCCCACACGCGGTTAAGGTAGCTGTCTGCCGTTTTAGGGTTGACTGCAATATCTTTCGGGAGGTAGCCAACTTCGATAGCTAGCTCCTTGATAGGATCGAGCACCTCTCGGCGCAGCATCTGTGCCGTCTTCTGGATGACAGGATCAACATGCGTGTCGCCACTTCTCGCGGCCTTCGCCACCTCTTCGTTGAACTCCTTCACCGTCAGCATTTTTTGGGATATCTTGGTTTCCAAGTCCATCCCCGCCGCAGACTTGCCAATCCGCATGCTCTCGATTGCTGACGCACCGATAAACGGCATCTCAGGCTTGCCCGTCCGATATTCATAATAGGCATCACGAATATTTTTCTGGGCGCGATACTTTTTCCCCTCCCAAAGCTTGATGGCTGCCTCTACCGGGAGATCGACAGCGCCCTCAGCATATTCCGATCCAGCCCTCGACATCCCAGTTTCCATCAACTGACCAGCAATCTCGCGGCCAACAACGGATTCCTGCATAAACCCGCGCATGGTCGGAGTGGTGTGCTTCATCCACGGGGCAACCTTGAGAAACGCATTTAAGGGGATCGTCTCTTTGAAGCCAGACAATTCCTTCCAGGCGTCATTCACACGGCGGATCGTCTCGTCGGCAGCCTCCTCCGCCCTCAGTTTTCCGGCGGCAATGTCGTCATCAATGGACTTGTTGATCTCGACTACTTTCTCACGGGGCAACACCTTGGGATCAGCAGCGCCAGCAGACCCACCAAGCCCCCTCTCCTCTCCAGTGGCGACATAAAGCTCTTGCTCCAGATCATCAATTACGCGGGCCATGCTCCGCGTGCCTTGCGCCTCAATGCCACTCTTTACCGCACCAAACGCCCCGCCGAGCACGCCGCCCATAAACGTGCCGGCAGCAATGTTAATTGCGCTCTCCTCTGCCGTGCGGGCAAGCTGCGTCCCCTGGAGAATGGCCTCCGTCGCAACAGACCCCATAAGCCCAGCTTCTGCGCCAAACAACAAGCCGCGCAGGATGTTGCCGCCCTTATATGCTTTGGCCGCTGCTCCACCAATCGGGATAAGGTTGATTGGATCGAGTACGCCAGCGGTCATGTACGACAGAATCCCCCAGCCGCCGTCCTGATCAAGCCGCTCCTTGGCCGCTAGCTCCTCCTGGATGCGAGTCCACCTGTTGTCGAAATCACCCTGATTGATGGACTGCACAAGCTCTGCGCCATATTCCCGATTCTCATCGGTGATATGATCTACAGCATTAAACTCTGGATCGTACTCACCGCGATCCGCCTCAATGGACCGCGCCAAAGACACAAATGAATTCTCAAGGGCGAAGGCGTCGGCCATGGAATCAACCAATGGCCGGTCATAATCAGGCTCAAGATATATCGGGTCTGGCGCTTCCAGCCCAGTTGACCTAGTAGCAAACCTCATGGCGTGGCCTCAAGCATCCATGGCGTCTCCGTTGTTTCCCGCTCTCTCGCATGCTTCTGCTTTTCAAGCTTGAGGTTGAGGGCATCGTCCTCTCTGCGCTTCTTGAGCTTCTTGGCCTCTTGGGCTGCCTCCCACATCAGGTGTGACGAATGCACCCCTGCATGAGCCTTCCAATCCGGCTGGGCATTCCGCAGCACAATGTGGCCGCCATACCATGCGTTGTAGGTAGGCTTGCCGTCCAGATACACAGGGCTTTGCTTGATAACCAATCGGCTTGGCTCCAGAACCGCACCGGGTTGCTTCGTCACCTCTCTATAGGCTGCCGTGCCGTACTCAACAAACTGTTCTCTGATCCACTCGGCATTGCCCTTGTCATCGAGAGACGGTACGCCAAACACTTTTTCTGGAGGCGAGCGCATAATCCCGCCAGCACCCGAAACCTCGCTGACGCCAAACTCGCGCATCATCTCCTGCATGGCCAGGGAGCGGGCGACACCAATGTCCCCGGTGCTGATGTAGTGGTTTTTCGTCTTTGACTGCAACAGCGCAACAGCCCTCGCGTATCCAGGGTCATCGCTTGCGTCACTAAGCATGTCCACCCAGGCCCGCTCTTTCGGACCCAACTCCATTTCACCAATGGCCTCAAGATTGTCCTTAGAAAACTGAGAGGAAAACACTTGCCCACGGGCTTCCCTGTCCGACTGCCTGATGGACTTCCGCTCTTTGTACAAGTCCATAACGGCTTCAGGGGCCAACTGATCATGCTCCTGGAAAAATGCCGCAATCTCCTTTTGCTCGGAAGACAGCCCTGTATCCAGGTTGCTCAAGTTTTGATCCAAGACCTTCAGGCGTTGCGAGGCCTCCCAAATGTCTCGCGGATCATCGCTCTTCAGCCCACGGACGATCTCGTCCTTAAACGCCGCCGGGAAAAAGCCGGCAGCCTTGATGACATTCTCTTGCCATGCGTGATAGCCATTTTCGTCCTCGAGATCGGAAAACTGTTTGCGGGCGGCGAGCGACATGCGAGCGATCACCTCATCCGCCATTTTTTTCTCTTTCCCCTCGGGGGGCGGCATGACGGCAGACGGAGACTTCGCCCTCATCGCCATGGTGGCAGTAAGCGTGGCGGAATACTGATTCATCCAAACTTCACGCTTCCCTGACTCTTGCAATACTTTCGTCAACTCCTTGACGGCGGCAGAGCCGAAATCAGTAAACCCAAACTTTTCCTCCAGGTCATCAATAACAGCCTGGACATCTTCCTCGGTGGCCTTGTTGCTGTAAATTTTCGTCATAATTCTGTTTTTAGCAACCGACACCGCTCTCTTTTGATCACGCAAGGCCTTGGTTTCTTCTTTGGCTGACCTCGTCCGCGCCGCATTGTCTGCCTCAATGCGATACTTCCTCGGCAACCCGGCAATCACTTCTTGCAATTTGTCGTCTTCGTATGCCCCGACACTAATCGCATGAATGGTTTCTTTGGCCTCCAGGCGCTCCTTTTCCAGCCTCAGCTTGTCCAGGGTGCTGTTGACGCTACTCCACCACTTTTTCGCCTCTTTATCGTTGCCTTTTTTGTCAAGCGCCACCGCCTTCTCTCTCGCCTCGATGACCGAAAGGATGGATTTGTATTCTTTAGGCGAGATCATCTCGTCCTCGGCCATGGCGTCAAGCTGCGGCTTGCCCAGAAAACCATCCGCCGCACTCCCAAGAAAGCCAATCATTTCCCACTCGCGCTCTTCGACGCCAGCATAAACAGCGGCAGCCTGTGACTTTTTCACCGCCGCCATAGTTGCCGATCTCGCAGCGGACAAAAGCTCAAGCCCCTGGTTGTATCGCTTCACAATGTCAACAGCCGCATTAACGTGATCCCCGCGCTGTATCCGTTGCAGAGCCTCTGGGTCACCATTGAGGGCGCTCACCATGTCCAGGTTTAATTGTGTATGGGCGGTGGCTATTGCGCTACGGGATGCCTCATTTTCGGCCGCCTTCTGCTCCCTCTCTATCTGGCTTCTGCGAGTCTCAATAAAAGAAAGGTTTTCTCCAAGCGCCTTGGCCGAAAGCCCCTCGGCGAGGTCGCCATCCCTTAAATGGGCTTCAATGTTGTCAACCTCTTCCTGCGTTTTTGATCCGCTGATTAGCCCGCCAACATAGGCGGCATGGAGCCTTTCGCTCTCAGCCTTTATCGCAGCGTCAACATCTCGCGCAGAGAATTGTCCGCTTGCCAGCAGGGTTGATTTGAGTTTGCCTAATTCAGTTTGGGCAGACAGGAATTCGCTAGGGTGCCGCTGCACAAGGCTGATAAGGTTTTCGGTTGTGTTGGCAACGTCATGCGTCAGCTTTTTCCCGGTCTGCTGGGACTCGAAGCGCATTGCTTTAGAGACGACCCCGGCCTTTAGATCAGCGAAATTAGCCGATAATTCGCCATGATATCGCTTATCGATGCCCGCCATAAGCTGGGCTTCATATTTTGCCGCCAGCGCCTCGGCATTTTGCACATGGCCAGGAGCACCTAACTCCGCGCCCTCCTCCATTGCGACCATGTCTTTTGCCATGTCAAGCCGCGCCTGGGCAAGCTTGCTCCGCATGTCAACGCGGGCCTTCTGATCCTCGTTTTTCTGAATTCCCTCATAAACGCCGACTGCCGCCTTGATGCCCTCGCCTACTGACAGGGAAAAATCTTCCTTGCTAAATTCTGCACGCACAAGGCCTGTCCCAAGCCTGGGCTGGGCTACCGCGCCTTTCTGCTGATATAGTGTAATTCTTCCCATGCCGCTTACCTAATACAAGATGGGCGAGTATGAAGATGGCTTCATCGGGTTGTACATGCTTACTCCGCCACCATTATATACCGATTTTATCCCCGTTGCCGGGGCGGCCGAGCCAAAGTCAAACCCGCCAGTCGCGCCATATACGCCGCCCACGAAAGAAATCCCAGCAGTCATGAATGCCGCCCGTTTCTGCTGCTTGCCTCTCCAGTCTGCCATTGCGCCCATATACTCTTGGTTGGCCGCCTCCGTCTGTGCCTCCCAGGCCTGTAGCTTGCCCTTGTGCTTCTCTAGCTGGGCGTCATGCTCGATATCAGCGGCGTTTTGCCCCAGCACTTCAAGGGGCGATCCTGCGATCTCTACGTTACTCTTGAACGCCATCGTCGCATTCTTGGCCAGGAGGCGCTTTTCCCGGTCACGCAACATGTCTGCGTTGTAGCTTGCATTCTTGATGTACTCATTAGCCCGCTGGCGCAGAATTGATGCGTTATGATCATGTACGGCCTTGTTGGCCTTACCGGCCTTTGCCGCACCGATACCGCTGACCACCGAACTCGCGGCAGTTGCAAACGCCATAATTGTAAAAGGATCAGCGCCCATTTCTCTATCCGTTTGTCTTCAGGTGGGCAAAGATGCCAAGCACCGTCAATGGCAGCGGCTGCTGCTGACGAAAGTATACAGTACCTTTCCGGTTAAAGCCCTCGGAAAAGTCAACTCTAAGGTCTCCGCTATACAGGGCAGGGGCGGCATCCATCGCATCCGCGCTGCTTCTGAACGGGATCGTGTCAACATTCCCGTCCCGGCGGCCAACCTCAATTCCGAGAGACCTGTAAATACGCAAGATCACCTCATGGATGCGCTTGATCTTGCCCTGCGCCGTGCCGTCCTGGGAGCCCGCCTCAATGCGCTGAGTCTCAAGCTCAGATGTGTATGGCAACCCGGCATGGACAATGGAGGCCCGGTAGTCGAGAGTGATTGATCCACTGGACACCGTCTTGCTCGCCTGTACAGCACCGTTAGCCAAAATCGACACGCTTTCGCCCTCAAGATGGGACAAGCCACTAATGGTTAGCACGGCCTCTCTCGCGGTGCCGCCAGAGATATAAGTTGTATACGATGTGCCGTTTACGTTGTTTCCGTCTTTGTCAGTCAGCTCAAACGTAGTCAATGTCGCGTTGGCGACGATGTATCGATTGCCATTCAACTCCGTCATCCCGGCAACGTCCCGGATATCAACATACGCACCATCGCCAACGCCGTGGGCAGAAGATGTGGTGATCACAACGGGATTGGCCTTCGTCGCGCCGGTAATGGTCGCCGCAGAATCCAGCGTCAAACCGCTATCGACGAAAAACGCATCTTCTCTGGATGCTGTTGCGTCCAGGCCGATCTTCAGGCGCTCTATGTACCGCACGGTCCCGCTATTGACGTATCGCTTCACCGCAACCCACACCTCGTCCTCTGATGCCCCTGGTATAACAGCGACACTCTCAACAACAGCTTGGGTGCCGGCGGCATCTGATGCGCCACCAATGATGTGCTTGTGCCACCCAACAACCTTTTGATCCCTCTGGTACGTCAGGGCGGCCAACGCTCCGTCAGTGAGGACGCACCACAAGATACTGTCAGGCTCTTGTTGATAATCAATCTCAACGATGCCAGACTGCGTGATGTGCTCTGCCAGTAGCGTCAAGTCTGGAGAGACAAAGCCATCGCTCTCAAACTGGTAAACAAATTCACGCACCTTTCTGCTGGCGCGTTGGATGTAAAGGACAACCTCGCCGACACGCTTGGGGAGGATGTTGGCGGAGCCGTAGCTTGTTTCCCTGACAACGCGCACATTGGTTGGCGTCAGCGCCTCCTCATTCGTTGAGGCCGACACCTTAAACTCACCGCCGGCCGTCCCAACAGCCAGCACCTTCCCCGGAGAAAGCCAGCGGATCGCGTTTACCTGATCCGTCGCAATCGTATAGGTGACGCCATCATCATCAAGCGTCCCCGGAGTGAAGTTTGTATAGTCGCCGCTTTTCGATCCCCAGATTGTTTGCGGATTATCTGTGGACCCGGCAAAGAATAGTCGCTGCTCGTAGAAGGCAACAGACGCAGGATAGCTCTCACCATACCAAGCCCCGAGACGCCACGAGGTTTCCCCTGAAGTTCCGCCAAAGGCCTTCTGTACAGTGGCATCTACTAGGGTGGTGGATGTGATCGCAGTGATCTCTGCGTATCCCCAGCGGACGCCGCCGTCCTGCACATAGTCCCAGGTCACGCTGCCATCTACAATCGCCGTCCCTTCTCCATCTGGCCCACCAGAGCCGGCAGAAGTCCCCGCCCGCACAGCTTCGTAGATATTGTCATTGTTGCGAACAATGTCACCAACACCATAAGCAGTAGTGGCAGCCCAAGCAGATGCCACATGACCGATACGCACAATTCTGCCAACATCCGTGCTCTGGAACCCAGTGTCATCGTTGATCCCCGTAACAGCAGAAGCTGTGATGGTAATGCTTCCAGTGGTCGCGCTTGGGGTGAGGGTGGTCGTCTCAACATTCTCGTCCAGATACGGGCCGTCCTCAAACGCAACATCCGACAACGTGAAGGTGGTTGCCGCCGTGCGAGTCAGTTGCGCCGGCGCGTGATTCGGGTGGGTGATGTACAGAATGTCGGCAGACTGCGCGAATTGCAGATCAAACAGCTCGTTTTCAGTGTAGGTGGTCGAAACCTCAACAACAGCAGACGGAGACCCGCTTACCACTTGCGCCTGATTGGAGTAAAACCGAATATAATTGTCGCCAAACTCCAGGACATATGCTTGAGAAACGGAAAACTCAAACGGCACTAAGCGCACCTTCTTTGAGTTTGTCTTCACGCCGGCAATGTATTCTGTGCCACCTCGACGGTACACGCCGCCCTGTGGGTGGATCAGGAAATTGCTTACAGTCCTGCACCCATTGGCGTATTGGGCAAGGTCAACCCGCGCCTCAAGGAGCGGGGTTAATTCACCAGCGGTGAAGTTTGTGACGGGGTGCGATGCCGATACCATTAATCAACCGGATTAACATAGAGAAGCCGGGATTGTAGCCAGGAATCTGCAATAATATCATCCGGGCTGCCTTCTTGGGCATCAGCAGTACGCGCCTCCGTTATCTTGGTTGAGTACAGGTTAAACAGATCAACGGACAAAGTCCTGTTGTCCGTCAGGGCAATCGCCAATTCAGCAGCGATCCTTGCCGCCAGCGCCTCGATAAAAAGCCAGTCAAACTCATTCGGGTCCTCCACCCGCTTAACATAGCGGATGCTGACGGTGTCAGAGTTTGCCAGGATGAACTTGCCCTCTACCTTGTATTTCTCAGTGTCCAGAAGATTGGTATCAACCAAACGCAAAAAATCCGCCGGCAGGGCGAACTTGGCGCTGTATTCGTATGCAGGGGCGTCTGTGCTCTTGGCGAGAGCAACCCTGGAGATGGCAAAATTCCACAGGTGCGCCCGCAAAACGGAATCCCGCAGAGGCTCGTATGTGAGATTGCATAGCCTCGCGGCCTTTGAGTCGTCAAGCAGTGACGTTATTTGCTCGTCACCAACCTTAGAGAGGGCGATATTGCATATCTGAACCTCGGACGCCATCCGACTCTCCTAGCAATTGAGAGGGGTGGAGGCCGAAACCCCCACCCCAGTCAATTAATTGACGACAAACTCAATCTTGTAGGAGAGAGTGCCGGCAGCCGGCGTACCGGCAGCAGCAGACGCCGTCAGGGCAACGTAGACCATCTCGCCGGAGTCAGCCGACAGTCCACCATCTTCCCAGACTTGCTGTCCGGTGGTGTTGATGTCAGCAACTTCCCAACGATACTCGGTGAAGGCCTGGGCAGCCTGACCCGCCGTGACGGCGGTGGCGTAGCAGTCTTCATCGATGACCGTTTCGTCCTTGTCGTACAGGCCGATATTCCAAGCCAGCGCGGCGGGCGACGCGGTGTCGAGGTCATCCGTGGCAATCTGGATCGAAGTGATCGACGCATTCGACGGAACCGGAGCCAGCATCACGATGTCATTGTTATCGAGATCGGTGGTCGCCAATTCCAACGTGCCTTGCGCCACGCGCTTGACGCCACCCAACTGATGGGCGGGGTTAGCCACGGGCGGGGTTGCCTGGTAGTTAGTGACCAGATCACTGTCTTTGGTGGTCATATCTCATACCCTCCTTAGCTGGGATCGCATTCGATGTAGCCAACCTGCTTCTCTTCCATGCGGGTGGCCCCGATAGACATGGAGTAGAAAACCTGGGTGGCGTGGTTTTTATCGGCGCGCTCCGAGATGCGGGCAGTCGGGTTGGACCCAACGGCAAGCTTGATGCCGGACTGGGCGAAATACAGAACCTTGTGGTCGGCATTCGCGTCAGTACCGATCAACTCGGTGCGGATGAAGTTAAAGCCCATGAAGGTGTTGACTTCGCCCTGAACCAAGGCCTTGACCACGTTGTAGTCGGACGAGGTGATCTCGGTTTCCGCCAGCAGATTTTTAAGCTGCTTGGCATTCAGGATGATGAAGCGGCTTTCATCAGGGTTGACTTCGTTGGCGTCCAAGACTTCCTTGGCGGCACGCAGCTTCGCCACATTCAGGCCAACATCGGCAGCCGGGGAGCCGGAGCCGACCTGGACATCGATGGTATTCGAGCTGTCGTAGGAAGTCGAAGTCGAACCGTCAACGCCGGTGTAGGCAGTGCCATCAGCGGCTTCGACAATCGCCTCATCAATCGCACGGCCCATCGCAAAGGCGGCAGCCTGGGCGTAGGGGGAGGTGGGATCGATCAGCATACGGACACGGTCCTCATTGTCGATCAGGTCAGCCCAGTCATAATCGACCAGCGAGACCCGACGACGGGCGTGCGGGGTGTCCATCTGAGGCGTATCGGCGTGACGCGACGGGCGCTTGCGGGCCGCGACGGAGCCGATCTGCTCAAAGAATGCATTTTTGCCGGTGACCGACTCAACGCTAACAGCAGCGCGAAGGCGGGAGCCTTTCTGCTGCGAAAGATGCATCACGTTGGCAGAGTACTGCTCAACGAATGCCGTAGTGATTTGAATGGACATTTTCGTCCCTCCATCAAATTAAACCAGTTACACAAACCCAAGTGGGTCAACAAAACCCGCCGTTTAGGGTGTCGGTGAAACCGGCCTAATCTGATGCGAGACTAAAGTGCTAAGGCGACAGTAGTCGGTGTCTTAGGCTTTTACTTTGCTTGGCGCTTTCGGCACCCGCTTTTCAATGGCGGAGTGCTTTCTGGCATCCATGCAAAAGTCGCTAATCATTTTAGCCTTATGGATGATATTGTCAACATCTCTCCACTCATTCGCAGTGGCATGTTTAGCGAGACACTCAAATGCCCGCATACGCAGCTCAATAACGTCCAATTGTGTACTCACCGATCACATCCTTTCCGTGAAGCTCTTCCATAAGGCGCTGCATTTTCTGCACCATCGCAGGACGCTCAAGGTTTTCTGCGTCATAGAAGGACGGATCGCTCTGGATTTTGGCGATCTCAGCCTTCAATTGCGCCGGGGTGCGAGCCCCTTCCATGCCGCCCTCAAGCGCGGTGTCGCCCATGATCTTTTCGCCGGCCTGGGCAAATGCCTTCACAAGCTGGACATTGTTGCCAAGGCCCGTGCTGTCCAGCTCTGCAACCAACTCATCCCCGCCAAACTCGCGAATCGCCCGCATGGCCTGATTGAGCTTCTGATCATAAGCATTGCCCCACTCTGAGCGAAGTTGAGTCTGGGCGTTTGCCATCTCGTCCTCGGCACCACGGATCATGCCTTCAAACTGCTGCCCAGTATGCTCCATGTACCATTTCTGCAATTCGTTGGCTTGCTTCGCCGTCAAGCCTGTTTTGTGGGCAACTTGCTTAAACTCTTCAAGCGCGGCCTCATCGATGGGCGTCCCCTCGGGGAGATCGACTTTCTCAAACTCATACCCATTTGGGTCTTCCGGTCGTCCGATCTGGTTGTAGAAATCGCCCCACTCGTCATCGCTTTTCGGCATAACAAGCTTATCACGCCCAAGCATCGATGCCGCATTAATGTACCCCTTTGCCAGGGACTCGACGCTGGAATACTTTTTCAGCCCCTCATGGTCGCGCAAGTCTTCCGGCAAGGTGGTGCGCCAATCGTCGTTGGCCGGCGCGGGGGCATCGGCGGTGGGTTCTTCAACAGTTTCCTGGATAGCTTCTTCAGACATTCTCTTCTACTCTCTCTGGCAATGTGATGAAATCTTCAGGCGAATAATGCAACATGGACATAATGCGGAGTGCCGCGTTACGCATGCC
>Ga0129351_1000550_pt1 | contig 14110 bp, 14 predicted proteins | sample CPBDNA_8_FD_94423 | JGI IMG/M metagenome (GOLD analysis project Ga0129351, IMG submission 94423) | Freshwater to marine salinity gradient microbial communities from Chesapeake Bay, USA - CPBay_Sum_27_0.2_DNA | ecosystem: Environmental > Aquatic > Marine > Coastal | place: USA: Chesapeake Bay... | reverse complement strand
AGGGGGTTATGGTGATGAATATTATGATGAAGATGAATATTATGATGAAGATGAATATTATGATGAAGATGAGGAAGAAGAAGAGGATGAAGAAAGTGATGAGGAAGAGGATGAAGATGAAAAACAAAATAATAAAAAATCAAAAGGGAAAAAAAATAAAACCCCAACTAAAGAAGAGTTAGAAAAGCAAGAAATGGAAGAAAAACAGACAGAAGAAACATTTAAACAACTTAGGGAAACATATGATGCTATGTTGAAAGAAGATAAAAATAATAAGGTAGCTCAAAAACTAAAAAGAGAGTTGGATAAAGAAGAAAAGAAATACAAAAAAGAGAAAAGTAAGCGTGAAAATAAGGTTCGAACTAAAAATACAAATAAATTCAAAAAATTACTTCAGGACAAAAATATGATGAATGACAATAGATTTTTCAAAAATAAATTGTCATTAGATGAACAAGAAAAAATTATAAAGGAGTTAGATGAGATGAAAAAATATTCAACGGTAGAAACACCATATAGATTGCAACTATTGCAATGTGATATACCCGTTAAATACAAATCTCTAGCAATGAGGAAAATAAATAATTTAAGACATATGGATCCTGGTAGTGGTGAATATTACAAAATTAAAAATTGGGTAGATACTTTTATGCGAATACCCTTTGGAAAACATAGTAGTTTACCAGTTAATATACAAAATGGTGTTGACACATGTCATGATTTTATGGAAAATGCTAAAAATGTATTAGACGAATGTGTTTATGGTCTTGATAATGCTAAAATGCAAATATTACAAATGGTCGGTCAATGGATTGCAAATCCAAATGCGGTTGGTACAGCGATTGCTATAAAGGGTCCAATGGGTACAGGTAAAACTACATTGGTTAAAAATGGAATAAGTAAGATTCTAAATAGAGAATTTGCATTTATTGCATTGGGTGGTGCTACAGACAGTAGTCATTTGGAAGGTCACTCATATACTTATGAAGGTAGTACATGGGGTAAAATTGTTGATATATTGATACAATGTAAAACAATGAATCCAATTATATATTTTGACGAGTTAGATAAAATAAGTAATACTCCTAAAGGTGAGGAAATTGTGGGGATATTGACACATTTAACGGATACAACACAAAATTCACAATTTCATGATAAATACTTTTCAGAAATCGATTTTGATCTAAGTAAATGTTTGTTTATATTTAGTTATAATCATGAAGAAAAAGTGAATCCAATTTTAAAAGATAGAATGTATAGAATTGAAACGAAGGGTTATGATAAAAAGGAAAAGACTATAATAGCAAACAATTATATGCTTCCAAAAATTTGTGAGCAAGTTAATTTCAAAAAGGAAGATATTATTATACCAGAAGAAACCATACATTATATTGTAAAAGAATTAACAGATGGTGAAAAAGGTGTTAGAAATTTGAAACGATGTCTTGAAATTATTCATACAAAATTAAATTTATATAGATTGATGAAACCGGAAACAAATTTGTTTGAAAAAGAGATGACATTAAAGGTAGAGTTTCCATATACAGTTACAGTAGATGTTGTAAAAAAACTGATTAAAAAAGAAGATAAAAATAAAATACCTTTCGGGATGTATCTATAAATGATATAATAAAAGTACATTTTTTTCAGTTAAATATATATTTAAATTGATAATTATATATTTAATAATTTATTTATACACATTGTAATTTGTTACCACCTCTGGTATCCAACATTTTTTCTTCTTCACCGTCTATACAAGCACAACCTTTTGATGATGAATAGGTAGATGGACAACATTCTGGTTTAAATTTTGAGTCATCAAACATAGTTAGTTTATCAGGATTTTGGTTTAAATTTTGCATAGTTTCAATATTACCTAATATATTAGATGACATAAAAAAATGTGTTATTAATGCTAATACTAAAGCGCCTATTAATAGATTTTTTATTGTTACTTTAATACCTAATAATTTCATATACATATTTTAAAGATAAAAATTTTTAGCATGTATAGAATAAAATCCTCCATCTCTTTCTAAATATCTTTCTAATGCAGAGTCATAATCATAAAACATGGTATTTTGTACTGTAAATTGTTTTTGATCTGTTAATAAATGATATAGTTTCTTAGATTTAATTTCATTATCATTTTGTACTTCATTTATATTTGTAACGTCTCTTATTTTTTCATTAAAAAAATTTAGATTAGGTCCACCTGAAATTGTGTCTCCATTGGGTAATTTATAATTAAAAAAATTACATACATTTTTTGCATCAATTTCAACTATACCAATAACTTCTTCGCCGAATCTTAAAATATCATTAACTTCAATATTTTTAATATCAACAGATTGACCATCTTCTAATTCGATTTTAGTATCACCTGTAAATCCACCATCTAAATAATAATGAATATCACTTTTATTAAATCCAGTTCTCAATGTATTCATAATTTTATTACTATGTAGTTTTTGTCTAATTTCATTAATATCCATATCGTCAACTTCGTCCCAATCCATAAATATCATATTATTGATATTAATAATTTTATTTGTTGTATTAAAACAATAAATGTATGGTTCTCTATAATCTTCTATGTGCTCACTACACTCATGGTCAGCAACATACATCCATTCATCATCGCTATTTTTCACTTTATGTAAGCCTGAAACAATAATACCATTTAAATTAAACATTTCTTGGCTAAAAGAGGATAATTTCATAATTGCTGTAACTGTTGAACCATCAGCTAATTTATCTCCTACTTTAATATTCTTGATTAATTTGAATTTTGATTTATTCCACATTCTTATTTTAGTATTTCGATCGAAGCAACATGGTGTGAAAATTTTTTTTCCGTTTGTATCGTTATTATATGGTTTAATTTCCGTTTTATTTAAATTATTATTTTTTTTGTCTTTTTTCTCTCTATTTTTAAAAGAATTAGGGTCTTCTAAAAAGTTTATAATTACTTCAACAACAACACCAAGGGCTATAATTGTTGCAATTAATAATGTTAATGTTATTATTGGTGGAAGTAATATAGCCGATAATCCGGGTATAAATGTTGCAGCATAAAATCCTACCCATAACAGTACCAATGTTGCTGATAAAGCTATTTGGGATGCTACTATAATTTTATATATATCTTTCAATGTTGCAATAATTAGTTTTATAACTGTTATAAAAGAATATAATAATGTTGTAAGTATTCCTATAATTTTTGCAGAAGTATCCTTAAATGTTACACCAAGTTTAATAACTGGTGTTGTTAAATTCAGTGCTTTTCCCATGATTGATTTTGTTATATTAGAAGCATTATGTCTTATATTTGCTAACATTGCCTTCGAATTTTTCATATCACCTACCATTTCATTAAATAATTTATTTATATTATCCATCATATAATTAATTGGTTTAACAGCATCATCAGAAATAGTGTTTAATATATCTTGTGTGCATTTTTCAAAATTTTCACCAGTATTTTCAAATGCTGATTTGTCTTTGTCATTTTTATTTATTAAACCTGCGAATGGTATAATATGTGGTTTGCATCTATTTTCTGTCCAGTTTTTTTTAATTTCTTTAAATTTTGAATGTACCAAATTATATGAAATAATAGATAAGAAGGCAATAACAGTTAATATTGTAATCAGAAGGTCAATGCCAGAAACAGCTAAATAGCTTGGTTTACCTTTATTTTTTCTATATAATGCTCTTATTTTATCGTCAATTGTTTCGTTCATTCCTATATTTTATTTGGATAATAAATAATAATGAATGATTTATATTTTAATTTATTAAAATATAATACTAAGTATTATATTTTATTATTATATTTTATGGTTAAATTCCAATATAATTAGTTTAATTTTTGACCGGTTAATGTCGCAAATGCTTTTCCAGGAGGTCCATTAATTACACTTTGAAGAAATCTGATAAAACCTCTTGCGAAATAAATTTGTGTTGTTATAACGCCAATTACCTTACCAAAAGTGTCTTTAAATGTGATCATTACTTTTTGAAATTGAATAATTATATTCATAAATACTCCAAAAATAGATTGTATAATATTACCAATGAAACCTCTTATATTTGTAAGCATATATCTTATTTTATTTATTGCTTCCATTAATACATGACCACTATTTGTTATAACTGACATATTATAATGAACTGGTTTCAATACGTGTCCCATATAACTTTTCTGCATATTTTGTATACAATAATTGAAATTTTTATTTGTATCATGACCAAAATATCCAGCTAAAGGCATTATAATTGGATTGCATCTATATAATGGCCAATTGTTTTTAACATGATTCATTCCACCAGATAACAGATTCATTACATTTATTATAACAAAAATAAGTATTATAACTATTGTTAAAAATATATCATTAAATTGCATGTGTTAATTAATATATATTATTAAAATAAAATAATTAACTTTAATTATTCAATAATGAAGATTGTTTTTTATTCTGGTATATTATTTTCTGATGTGCACAATCGCTATCATCTTTAGCATTTAGCTTAGTACCATCTGATGCTATGCAACCTCTATCTATAAACGGAATGGTTTTAATTTTTGAAGTATCCTCGCCTTCACAGTCATATTTTCCCAAACAACTATCGTATTTCTTATTCACTTTCGCAGATAAATTATTTTTATTCAATTCGATCATCATTTTTGAAGATTGTTTATCCTGTGTGTTTTGATGTACAGTTCTTTTATCACCCTTATTCAATTTATCAGCAATACCTTCTACTATGTCAAAAGAAGACGAAAAAACAACTAATAATGTAAATAATGCTAATACAATTAAATTTTTTTTATTTAATAACTTTTTTAACATATTTGCTATTTTTTTTAATATTTTTTTAACAGTTTTTAAATTTAACATATATATTATACAAAGTTTTTAGTTTAAAATAATGAAAAAAAATATAGTAACATTAAAATGAACGATGATGAAAAAATATTACTAAAACGTATGATTGATGCTAATCAGACAGCAGATAATACAGAAAAAATAAGAAAATTAAAACATAGTAATCATATTAGAACTTGTGTGCAAAATATATTGCAATTAAAGAAAAAATATTCGAGACTAGAAAAAAGTAATTCGGAACAATTTAAAATGATGTGTGTAAAACAATCACAATTTCTATATGATAATTATAATGATTTATATAATAAGGTTATGAATAATGAGATGAATTTAGAAACATTAGATAAATTTTTAGTTATTTTGAGTCAAATAGAAAATGGTGAGTTGACACAACATGAAGGTTCATATAAAGTCGGTCATATTTTAAAAAAACTTTATGTAGACAGTGCTTTAATGAGAGAGAATAAAACAAAAACTAAGAAGAAAGGTAAAACAATTCCAAAGACGGTTCCTAAAAAAATGACTTGGAATGATTACAAAAATATGATATAACAAATTGTAATAAAGAATTTTTTTGATATTAAATATAGTATTAATTAATGTCAAAAGTTATTATTGTCGAATCCCCTGCAAAATGTAAAAAAATCGAGGGGTATTTGGGTAGTGATTACATATGTATTGCTACATATGGACATTTAAGAGAATTAAATAATTTAAAAAATATAGATATTCATAATAATTTTAAACCTACTTTTAATATTATTGAAAAAAAAAAGCAGCAAATAAATAAAATAAAGCATGCTATTAAAAATAGAGAGGTATATCTTGCAACTGATGATGATAGGGAGGGTGAAGCTATTGCATGGCATTTATGTGATATTTTTAAATTAAATATAAATACAACTAAACGTATTATATTTCATGAAATAACAAAAACAGCAATACTACATGCTGTTAATAATCCAAAAAGATTAAATATGAATTTAGTATGTGCTCAACAATCTAGACAGATACTTGATTTATTGGTTGGGTTTATGATTTCACCAATGTTATGGAAACATATTACTAGAAAATCTGCAAAAGGTTTATCTGCTGGTAGATGTCAAACGCCTGCATTAAAAATAGTATATGATAATCATAAAGACATTGAAAATTCAAAAAAGGAATTGATATATAAAGTATATGGTGTATTTACTAAACTTAATATAGAATATGAGTTAAATAATACATTCGTTACAGAAGAAGATACACATGATTTTTTAAATAAATCTATATCTTTTCAACATAAATACAGTTATACGAAGGAAAAGGAAGGTAGTTCGAAGCAACCTGTACCATTTACAACGAGTTTGATTCAACAAAAAGCAAATAATGAGATGAGAATGTCTCCAAAAGAAACAATGTCAATATGTCAAAAATTATATGAAAGTGGATTAATAACATATATGCGTACAGATAGTAAGTTTTATAGTAAGGAATTTATTACGTTAGCAAAAAAGTATATATCAGATGAATGGGGTGATAATTATATTCGTTCAGATATTAATAAGATAACGTTAAATATGGAATCAAAACATGTTAAAAAAGATGAAAATGCACAAGAAGCACACGAATCTATTCGTCCTACAAATATTAATTTATGTGACCTAAAATCTATGAAATATGACCATTTTAGTAATAGAGAAAAAAAATTGTATAGGCTAATATGGACAAATACAATAGAAAGTTGCATGTCGCCTGCAAAGTATAAATACTATAAATCTATAATAAAAACAGTTAATGATTATAAATATGAATATATGTGTAGAAATATAATATACAAGGGATGGATGGCTGTTCAAGGATGTGATGATAATAGTGAAGAATATAATTATTTACGAAGTATTAAGTTAAAAAGTGATATAAAATCAAAGTTAATTCATACAAAATTATCAATTAAAAATATGAAAATGCATTATACAGAAGCCAAATTAGTACAATTATTAGAAAAAAAAGGTATTGGACGTCCATCTACATTTTCTTCTTTAATTGAAAAAATACAGTATAGAGAATATGTTAAACGACAAGATATAAAGGGTAAAAAAATAAAGTGTAATAAATATACATTGGAAGATGGTATTATTAAAACAGAGATTGTAGAAAAAGAAATGGGGAATGAAAATAATAAATTAGTTATACAACCATTGGGTATTTTAGTTGTAGAATTTTTAGAAAAATATTATGATTCTATATTTAATTATAATTATACAAAAAAAATGGAAAATAAATTAGATGTTATTGCAAGTGGAAAAGATATATGGTATAAATTATGTAAGCAATGTTTTAATGAGATTAACAAATTAAATGTAGAATTAAAAGATAATGATCGTGAAATAATAAAAATAGACAATCAACATTATTATATGATTGGTCAATATGGACCTGTAATAAAAAAAATTGAGTCAGATGACAATGTTTCATTTTTACCGGTTCGTCAAGATATAGATATAAACCGTTTAAAAATGGGAAAATATGTTTTGAGTGATATTATAAAGCCTAAAATAGAGGTTATTGAATTAGGTAGTTATCAGGATGAAAAAATGTACATTAAAAATGGGAAGTATGGACTATATGCCGAATGGGGTGATAATCGTGTTTCATTAAAAGATTTTGAAGGTGAAAAAACATTAGAAAATGTTATAAAATATATTAAAAGTGTTAATAAAAAAAATAAAAATATATTGAGAACGGTAACAAATAATATTAGTATTAGAAAAAGTAAGTTTGGGCTGTATGTTTTTTATAAAACATCTAAAATGAAAAAACCAAAATTTTATAATTTAGATAAATTCAATGATAATTGTTTAAAATGTGATGTTTTTGTTCTAAAAGATTGGTTACATAGTACTTATGGGATATAGTTGTAATTTATATTAATAATAATAGTGATATTATTATTAATAATAATAATAATATGAATCAATATTTTTTTATATGATTATTGAGTGTTTCGAATTCCATAACCAATTCGAATTCACTATTGTTAAAATCTATCAATAATCCATTATGTGTTCTAAATTTGAATTCCAATTTTTTTATTCTTTCAATTGGGTTTGAAAAAACGTTTTTTGTTATCAAAAAATCATTTTTAGAAAATGTGTTAATTGTATTTGATGATGACATTGTAATTGGTACATTTTCAAAGAAAGCATTAACCTTACCACTATAATCATTATTATATGTTGATGAGGTCGATTCGGAATATGGTATTAATTCATCGCAGGTATTGTAACGATTTATTTCGATATAAATATTGTTTATTGGGTTTAATTTCAAAGAATAAGGTGATTCAATATAATGACAATAATAATTTATATCGTCATCTGCATTGTTGTAAGGTGTTAACCATGTCATTTCATTGTCTTCATAATAATATAATTTCAAAGATTCCTTTGATTTAATAGATTTATAGTTTTCTTTTTTAAATCCTAAAAAATATGGCAATCCCCATAAACTATAGTCGTTATGTACTAGTTTATTATTACAATTAATACTATAATTATTTTGTTTGTCAAATGATAATATAAAACTGTCTCTACGATTACCGAACCATATTTTTTTTTTAACATCATCACTAAAACAAGTAAAAAAATTATATGTTTTATTGGATTCAGAAATTTCTTTGTCTTTCAAGAATTCTGATACTGCATTGTTCATTAAATTTTCTATTAATATTGCTAATTCACTAGCACAATATAAACCATCTGGAATGGTAATTTCATATGTTTTATTTTGATTTAATGCTAGAGCTTCATAATATAAAATATCTTCTTTTGAATTTTGAGGTATTAAGATGGATGGTTTCAATCTAAATTGAAACTTTGTATTTTGATATTCATTACAAAAATTATAAAAGTATGCAGGGAGGGTAAGTTTTGATATTCTCATTGAAACAATATTTTTAATATATTGAGGAAGAACTATTTCAAAATGATTTTGGTTTTTCCATTTACTTATATCTCTATCATTTGTACTTATTGCTACACATTTAGTTAAATACTCGTTCATTTAACTTATATATATAATATAATTTTATATAATAATATTATATATAATGGATAAATCTGCATCACTTACTAAAAAAGTAATGTCTAGTACTGATACAACAAATAAAAAATATTTAACTTTCATATTTCTTGGATTATCATTTATTGGTATAGTAATAAGTTTATTTTTTGGTAATACTCCTAATAAAATGAATACTGATAATGGTAAGGCAAATGCTATAATATATGGTTATTCTATGATAATATTTTCATTAGTTGGATTATTATTAGTGCAATTTGCTATATTCAGTGAAAATAGTCCATTGGCTGGTATAATCGATTTTATAAAAAATATTTTTCAAAATAGTTTACCAACTATATTATTGATTTTTATATTATATTGGATAGTTGATTTAAATATAAGTTTTCATAAAAAAATAAACAATAATAAAATTCCTCAAGAATATAAAATTTTCTTTACATCATCTGTAATTTTGACCCTATTTCAATTAGGTTTTATTGTTAAATCTATGCTTGAAAAAATTGGTATAAACACTGGTAATATAAATATTATTGATAAGTTTGGTAGCACATTTAGTATAGTGTTAATTATACTTAATTCTATATTTGTAGGTATGATGCAAGTATTATTAAAATATTATTCAACAGATGGTTAAATTGGTATATATTTATTTGAAATCCATACAATTATAGTTTGTTTACAACTAAAAACTTATATGTTATTCCATATGAAGTATTTGTTTCCCATATACCTGAAATTTTAAGATGTAATTTTGATATATTTTTATCATTTAATACATTATATATTTTAATATATTCATTCATTAGTTGATTTTGTAAGGAAAAAGTTTTTTCTTTATTTATATTTACAATGTTTAACAAATAACATTCTAAATTTTTTATGTAATTAATTACTTCAATATTATCATTTCTATTGAAATATCCAATATATTTATTACCATTAAATAATACTTTCAAGTTTTTAAATTCAACCATGATTGATATACAATTCATTATAAAATTTGATTTTGAATAATAAATTCTCATAAAATTACTATCATTATATACGGTATTTTTAATCTTGTCTTGGAAATATATATAGTTAAAATCGAATTGTTTTCTATCTAATATTATATTCATTTATTAATATTGTGTTATATATTTAAATGATTTATCAATGTTAAGTAATAACATTTTGTTCTTGTCGAATATACATTAATAATATCATTTGCATAATATTTAAATCATTGGTATTACCATTTTTTAATATATTTATAACATTATTACATTCTTCGATATCTTCTAATAGTTTATTATATCTTTTTTTAATGTATGTTTTCCATATACAAGAGAGATTTGGATAATTCTCTTTTAAATTTTCTAATTCATTTGTTAATTCGTTTATTGTGTCATCCATAAATTAAATTAAATTTTATATTTATTATTATTTATATAATAAAATAAAGATTAAAATGTTAATTATATTATGGAAAATGAAACAAATAAATTTTTTGAATACTTAAAAGAAGTTGATAGAAAAAATATGCATAATAAATTAGAAAAAATAACAATAAAATTCTCAAATAATATAGCTGAAACAAATAATATTATTTTATACGGTTGTGGTGGAATTGGTAAATATAGTCAAGCATTAAATATAATTAGGCGGTATAGTGAATCGGATTTAAAATACGAAAAAAAAACTACAGTTATATACAATAAAAACGAGTATTATATTAAGATAAGTGATATACATTACGAAGTAGATTTCACATTATTGGGTTGTAATTCAAAAACGTTATGGAATAATATATATAAAAATATATGTGATATAATAAAGACAAAAAAGGAGAAATCAGGTATTATATTATGTAAAAATTTTCATTGTATTGATAATGAATTATTAGAGATATTTTATAGTTTTATACAAAAAAATCCATTCAATAATCTTACAATACGATTTATATTTTTATGTGAACATATATCATTTTTGCCAAAAAATATAGTTGAATCAAGTTTATTATTACATATACCAAAGCCAAGTAATCATAAGTATAAATCAACATTGGGTATTAAAAATATAATTAATTATGAAACATTGAAAAATATTAAAACGATTAAACACAAGATAGATTATTATGATGATATACATATTAAAAATTGTAATCATATATTAGAATATATTATTAATTATAATGATATTAATATATTACAATTAAGAGACTATCTATACAATATTTTTATATATCAATTAAATTTAGATGAAAGTATTTATTATATTATATCAAAATTGATTGAAAAAAAATATATTAATGATAATAATGTCTTTGATATATTTAAAAACTTATATAATTTTTATAAATATTATAATAATAACTATAGACCAATTTATCATTTAGAGAATTTTATTATTAATCTTATAAGAATTATACATGAATTTTGATAAGGCGATATATATATTGCAATTAAATAGAAAATATACAAAAAGTGAATTAAAAAAACAATATTATTCAAAAGCGTTATTTTTTCACCCAGATAAAAACAAGGATTTGGATGCGAAGGATAAATTTCAAGAGATAAATTCCGCTTATACATTTTTATCGAATTATGATGTTAAAAATGAAACAAATTATGAAGATTTATTTAATACCTTTATAAATTCTCTCTTTAACAATAAAATATTTAATTCAATAAACAAAGAAGAAGTTGTAAAAATATTTAGTATGTGTAATAATATATCAATTAGTGTAATAAAAAAAATGAGAATTGAAAATATAGTTTATTTATACAACATTATTAAAACGTATAATTCTGTTTTTCAATTAAGTGATAAATTTATATATGAAATAAGTATTATTATAAAAGAAAAAAAAGATGAGGCAATGTATTATATATTAGAACCAACCTTAGAAAATATGTATAACAATGAAATATTTGTTATTGAACATAAAGATGAAAAATTATCGGTTCCGTTATGGCATAGTGACCTTATATATGAATTAAATGGTGAGGATATTTATGTTAAATGTATACCTGATATATCAGATAGTATCTACATTGATATGAATAATAATATTCATATTAATATAGAAAAACAATTATCCGAATTATTTGAAAAAGAATATATAGAGTATGATATAGGTTTTAAAATATTCTATATTCCAGTTGAAGAATTAAAGATTAAAAAATATCAAAATTTTGTTCTAAAAAACAAAGGTATTTCTATAATTCATTCAGACAAACCACTTGAAACAAGTAAGAGAAGTGATATTATATTTTATGTGAAATTAATATAAAATCTCTCTTTATAATTATAATATATGAATATCAATAAAGATAACCATATTGAATATTATGATAAGTTACAAGCAGATGATGAAAGTACTGACGAATATTTTATAAAAATATACCCATTTAATGATGAGAAAAGTTATAAAATCCGATGTATTCAAAATTGTAAAGAACAAAGTAGTTATAATATTAATATGTGTATAGTGTTTATTTTATCGTTATCTTTGATGTCCTTTTTGACATATATCATGATAAAGAACAACATTAAATAATTATATTATTATAAATAAATTATATATAATAATATATATATATGAAATTAACATTAAAAAATAATACAAAAAAGAGAAAACAAATAGCTTCTCGTTTAAAAAAAAGTATTAGAAAATTGGAAAAATATATAAAAAAAACAATGAAAACTAATAAAAAAAAACGTTCTAAAACATTTCGAAAATATAAAAAACGTGGTGGTAATTGTGGTTGTGTTAAAAATAAAATATTGTAATTAATAATAGTTATATAAATATTATTAATTTATTGTGTGACTTAAAATAAATTTTTCAATTTCATTTTAGATCCGGAAAGTGTGAATCGAACACACGACCAATTGATCTACAGTCAATCGCTCTACCAACTGAGCTATCTCCGGTTACGTTTATAAGGATCGCCATCCTAGCTACTATCAGTTTCGATCTGATGTCCTCCGCGTTATGAGCGCGGCACGCTTCCTCTGCGCCAAGTAGCTATTACGTTTAAGGTCGTCACCTTGTGCTCAAAATAAATTCATCTTCTATTTAAAACACAATGCGTTTAAAGGTCGCCACCTAGCGCTCAAAACAGGGATTGAACCTGTGACCTCGCGATTAACAGTCGCGCGCTCTAACCAACTGAGCTATTCGAGCATTATAATACTATAAATCATAGTATTTAATGTCAGTTGTGGGGTTTGAACCCACGAGTACGAATACACTCGATCTTAAGTCGAGCCCCTTAGACCACTCGGGCAAACTGACATATTACAGAAAAAAATTTATGTTAATATTATTTTAATATTTTTATAAATTTTAATATTATATTAGTAATAATTGTTTTTAAGTATATTTTAATTTATATTATTTATTCACTAGCAGAACTTTTCTTTTTTTTAACAACCTTTTTCTTTTTTTTAACAACCTTTTTCTTTGGTGCGCTGAAACTTGGTGTTACTTCTTTAACTTCTTCTTCAACTTCTTGATGTGTAGAAGTTTGTTGTTCATCTTCATCATCATCTTCTTCATCAGAAGATACAACTGTAGATACCATTACATCATCATCTTCTTCATCTTCTTCATCATTTCTACTATTCATTTGATCCTTTTCTTGATCAGTCAATTTAATATGACATTTACCTTTCAATGATGCCTTAGGCTTAACTACTGCTTGAAACAATTTCCATGTAACACCAAATTTACCATTTGCAAACCATACACCACCACAAATTAGTACTGCTGCTAGATGTGTTCCCTTAGTAATCAAATCAACTGGTGTTAGTTCATTATCATTTGGAAATAGTTGTTCTTCATTCATATCATACAACTCACTTTTCCATTCACCTTCCCAATAAGGCAACTTAACTCTTAGAGTAGGTGCTCTAGTTGTATCAGGTTCACCTGTTTCTTGATTTTTAGGATATCTCAACATTGGAGTCCATAGTGCATCTACTACATCAGAACTCATCTTACTCTTATTCAGCCATTCCTTTTTATATTTAACTGCATCTGATTTCAACTTTTCTTCGAATGCTACTAGATTTGCCAAGAACTTTCTAGTATCATCATTTGCATAATCTTCTCTTGGAAATTGCAATGACATATCATAAGTTTTTCTTCCATTCTT
>Ga0129351_1000548_pt1 | contig 14118 bp, 17 predicted proteins | sample CPBDNA_8_FD_94423 | JGI IMG/M metagenome (GOLD analysis project Ga0129351, IMG submission 94423) | Freshwater to marine salinity gradient microbial communities from Chesapeake Bay, USA - CPBay_Sum_27_0.2_DNA | ecosystem: Environmental > Aquatic > Marine > Coastal | place: USA: Chesapeake Bay... | reverse complement strand
GATTAGCGTCATTAGCAGCAGCAGCGACCAATTTCATTGGAGCTTCGGGGTAAAAAGATCCCCACTTTGAAGCATTTCCTTGATCATCAGAACCAATGGCTCCAAGATAAGAATTTGCCCCATGAGTGGTGCCTTGACTAAGCCCACCAGGCTCCTGATCAAAAAAGTTTGCATTGGTTGTGTCAACTTTAAGAACAGTTCCACTCCAATTGACTCCGTTATTAGTGGTTGTAACACCTGGCTTTAAAGCGCTAAGTGTCAAATCACTATGTTTCAAGGCGAAAAGATTAATAACATCTTTTTCGTCGTATTGTCTAAATGGTTTTATTTTATGCATTTTAGTTTTATGTTTTGATTGTTAAATTTTAATTTGTACATTCTCACGAGCAAATGCTTGAGCAAATTTTTCGCGGAGAGATAACTCTTCAACTGCAGAGGATGTATTGTTGTTAGAAACAACTTCTTCTTCTGCAACTGCGTTTTCAAGAACTTCTTCAACTTCTTCAACTTCTTCAGTTTCAGCTTGCGCTTCTTCTTGAACTTCAGTCTCAGAGGCTTTAGATGTTTGTAAACGTTTTTGAATTTCAGCTTCAACTCTTTCATTGAAAGTTTTTTCTTGTTCAGCTAAATATTCTTTGTTTTTGTGAGCCCACATTACGGCGAGTTTTGATTTATATTCTTCAAAAGAAGCGTCGGAAAGATCAAGAGCTTCAATTTCTGAAACGAGAACTTTTCTATCTTCTTCTGATAGTTCATAATTTGCATCAACTTCTTCCATGCGAGCATTAAAGGTTTCTTCGCTTTTGCGAGATTCAATTTCCTCACTCAAAGAAGAAACTTGAGCTTCAGCAGCTTCAAGTTTTGATTTCAAATCCTCAAGATCTGTCTTCAAAGCTTTTTCTGCTTCAGCAAATTTTGCTTTTTCTTCTTCTAGAGCGAGAAGTTCTTTTTCATATTGTTCGCTTTTGGATCTTATTGCATCTCCAATTACGCGACCAACATTAGCCACTGTCTCTTGAGTGAATTCATGACCAGGCATTTTTTCCTCAAGAATGGCTTTAAAGTCTTCAAGTAATTCTTTTTTTTCCATAGTAGAAATATTGTTTATAGATGTATTTACATGTAAAGTTTCGTTTTGTGAAATATTTTTTTTATTTTTTAAAAAATTTTTTTTATTATCAACTTCTATTCGTTCGGCAGATTCAATTTTTTCATCTACTTCTTCGTTGTCTTTTTTTTTATCTTCATGAACATAAACTCCTTTTACATTAGCTGCTGGGTTGGCTGTAAATCCTATCCCTAAAGGATATACTTCCCCCACAACTAATCTATATAAAGGTGTTCCGTCTTTCATCTTTCCTTCTCCATCAAAAGCTTTTAAATATTGAGATAATTCTTGAACATGGCTTTTATCACTAATAATTTCAGCCTCACTTAAATCTTTACTCCCTGCAGCTAGAACATATTCATTAAATCCTAATTCCCAGCTTGCAGAAACTGCTTGATACATCTCATCTTCAGCATCTACAGATCTTAAAACTAATTCTGCAAATTCTTTATTAGCTGCGGAGTAAACAACTGCACCAAGAGCCAAATTAAACGGTTGATTAACATCCTCACCTATAGAACTTAAAATTTCATCATTGTACATTCTTGAAAATCCAGAAGACACAATATGCCCAACAATTTTCTTTTTGTTGTGTTCTATATTAGTTGGCTTATGAATAAAATAATCTTTAATTGCGACAGCTGTTTTTGTGTCTATACCGTCATCATTTTTATTAAACTGATTAATGACTGCAGCATTAAAAGCAACCCCTATTAAATCAATATTTTTTTCAAAATCAATATCTTCAGGAACTAGAGATTTTAATTGCTCTAGAGAAGCTTCAGAAATAAAACCCTCTTCTTTTGGGTCTTTTCTGGACGCTATAATTTCATTAGAAAATGAAGTTTTGTATTTGTAATTCATATGTAAACAAATAATACACTAAATTATTTTTCTCCTTCTTTTTTTTCTTTTGGCTTTTTACCCATTTTCTTTAAAATTGCTTTTTGTATTGCGGGCGGCAATTTTTTCTGATCTTCAGTTAACTCTCCTTTAGCTTTTTCAAGAGCTTCCTTTGTTGGCCTATCTTTATCTCCAGGCTTTGCAGGTCGATAATTCTTACCCATTCTTTTTTTCTTTTCTCTAATGTTATGCCATAAACCTTTTCCTTTAGCTTCGGATTCATCAAGCTCGTCTAGCATAATATCTTCAATCTCTTGTTCGGAAAATTCTACATCAGATCCTTCTACTTTTGATCCAGCCCTCCATTGTCTGCAGGACCAATATCTCGCTTTTGTTTTGGGTCCTGGGTTATCGCAATTATGTCTAGCTCTAAAAGATTTTCTTCTTTCTGGATTGTCTCGCTTGATTGACATGTTAGGGTCTCCGAAGTTAACTTTAACTACATTACCCTTTTCATTCTTTACGTATACAGAAAACTTTTTTGGCCCGCCAGGAGTTCTAAAAGGTTTATTTAATTTTTTACCTTTATTTTTCTCGGCAGCCCAAGACTCTTCAGAAATTAATTCTTCAAAACCATCTTCACATTCACATTCTTTATTATAGTCTTGAATTTTTTTTGATAAATCGATAATAAAATTGCGCATACAAAAGTATACACAAAAAAATTATTTTTTACTGTGAAATAAAATCGCTGAAGGATAGTCAGATAGCTGGTGAGCAGCACTTATTTCAACTACCTCTTTTAATGTTTCTAGCTTTTCTATTTTATCAATATCCTTCACGCATGCTTTTAATTCTTTTTCCCAAGAATCTTTTTCTGTTGATGTTACAATAGCTTCTACTAAATTATCAACAATTTTATTTTGATTAGCGTTTAACCTCTTAACAGAAAATTTATTTTTAATTTCTTTAGTTGTAGAATTTCTAAACTTTTCAATTTCATATATAATAGATTGCAAGTCTTTTCTGGAATATAAATTTTTAGCTGTAGCTCCTGTCGGCCTGCCTACTTGATTAGGGGTCTTGGTAATCTTTTGACTTGGCTGAGCATTCTCACTCTTATTACCCTTTTCCATCTGCTTCTCCTTAAGCTCTCTATCAGCTTCAGCGCTGGGAGGCTCTATAGTAGGTACGCCACCAATTAGAGGATTATACATTCCGTCCTCTCTATTTTCGACAAATTTCTTTTGAGCTTCTGTAAGAGTGTTTGGATGAGGAAATAAACCTGTTCTAATAGCTTCCATTCCTTGCTCTGGCGATATAACTCCAATTTCAAGCAATCTAGTAACAACTCTTTGAAATTGAACTTCATCTTTAACATCAACCTCTTGAAATTTAACAGTTGGATATTTTCTAAATCCCATGCTCCTACAAACCGTTTTGATTTGAGGCATCATGAAATCATTTATAAAACAATTTCTTGCTTCTTTTAATCTTTCTAAAAATATCTGAGCTTTTATCTGAGTGCTTGAATAATTTTCTTTTCCAACAATAATGTTTTGTAGACCCTCTCTAATATCTTGATTGACAATTTCATATTTATTAGGTCCAAGTATTTTATTAACATCAGGTATGATGAAATCAGCTTTTGTTGTATAATCACTAACAAGAACTCTTCCAACACTTTCATTTTGAAATAAACATTGCATAGCGCTCAAGCTATGAGGGTTAATACCCCCTTTATCTGGCTCTGCACCCATAGTTATTAATAAAACTACATTTTCAATAGTTCTGCTAATAGCTTGGTCAATCTTTTTAAGCTCAATCTTCCAATTTAAATCATCTAGTACTGGATATCCAAAAGGAATAGCGAAAGGCTCATAATCTTGCTTCTTGTAGAAGGAATATATTAACCTATCAGGATCAAGATTAATTTTTAAACCATTTAAATAAAAACTTCCCTCCTTGATCATTTTTTTAACTTCTGGATCAAGGGAGTCAAAGATTTGTTTATCTTCTTCTGTTTTGGGATTTTTTAATTTTTCTAATTCATATTCGGATAGAATTTTTTTATAAACTCCACTGTCGAAAGATGTACTTCTGGTTGATACTATATCATAAGGGTTTAATAAAATATATCTTACAGGAATTTTGCCTGGATCTAAATACTTACTAGCCTCAGAACCATAAATTTTATTTAATTTTAAAACATCTTCTCTGTTAAATTTACCATCGATGCGATATAAAAATATATTTCCAGAACGATAGTACTCTCTAAAATATTGATCTTTTAATTTCCATAAATTGATTTTCTCAAACCACTTGTATATAAAGCTTCTAGCGTTTTCGGAGCCTCCCTCTAAATATATTTCAGAATTAGAAAACTCAGACATTACATCTATAGCATTTCTAAAAATAGGAATATTAGCATAAGCTTTTTGACATAGTTCAATGCTTTCTCTTATGTCTATACCTTCTGGTCCTACTGTATATGGAAGCATGCCTTCAGAGATATTTTTATACTTTTCTGCTTTTGGGCCAGTTCCAGATCGACCTCTAGTTCCTGAAGTCGCATGGTCAGCAGTCCTTAAGGCGTCAGATACTGTACTGTGAGAACTGACGGATACCATTGGCGTTTTACCGTTTGCGCTAGAATTACTAACGTAGTAATTTTCTCCACACATTTTAGGTTCTACAGGGTCTGATGATCCCAAGGAAACTTCACTTCTTTTTGAGATGTTATCCCAGTAAGCAGATTTTTTAGTATATTTTCTTTTTGGCTTGCTCATATGTTATATGTACACGAAAAAGTTTAAAAGTTACTTTTAAAGTCACTTTATAAACATTGGAACGAATGAATTAACGACTTCAGATTTGTGATTTTTAATATCATTATAAATTTTAATCATCCAATTTCCAAGCACTAATGCAGAATAACAGTCTTTTCTTACCTTGCTTGGCCCAGTTGTTCTTTTTAAATTTAACGGAAGATCAAAAGTCTGAGTTCCTTGTGGTGAAGATTTTACTTCTATTAACGCACACTGGCCTTTTGTGTATTCCATCATATCATATTGATGCTCAACCAAATCAATCATTTTTGCTCCATCGCTTTGTTTTTCTTCATCTTCGGCGAAATTCATAAATTTTAAATCTTTGATTGGGATTTTTTTTCGCCTTTGCTCTTGATAAGAATCATTTAAAGCTCTTGACCCAAACCATATTCTCTTGTGGTCAAAGTTTGCTTGTAGTAGCTCATTCGCCCTCCTGATCCAATCAGATGTAGGTTTTCTTAAGCAACACGGTAAACCATCCGCCTCTAATTCTTTTTTTGCAAGCCTTAATGATTTGTGGTAATTTTCTAAATCATCAAATTCAGTTTCCATAACATTAATCTTAATATCAGAAGATTTAAATAATGAACTTTCTTTAACGGCGTTTATAAATTGCACTCCTCCATTATAATCGCCAACAATGGCAACTATATTAAAATTAGTTAATAAATAATGAAAATATGTAATATGATTTTTTAAACTTTCACCAGCCATGGCATAAACATGCACTAATGTACCTTGAGCTTTTTCTTTATCTAATTTAAATACTTGAATAGCAAAGTCATCAGAACTTTCACTCTCTGCCCAGCTGGGATCAAATGAAAGTAAGTAATCAGCTCCAGCTTCACCTTTAACCTCAATAGATGGGTTTAAGCCTTCTTCCACGGTACATTCTTGCATTTTTGATATTTTAAAGTATCCAGAGCTATCATCTGTAAATATTGCTCCAAACTCTCGATCATATTGACTTTGACTCATTGTTGATTTTGCTTGTTCTACCAAGTTCTGGTCAAATAACTGTTTGGGGGCACAATCATATGAGAAATGCATTATAGAACGAGAAGCATTATTTTTGGCTTGATCTTCTTGATTAATTAACATTTCAAAATTTTCATATAATTTATATAAATATTCAAATTTATAACTTGCAGAAGATAACATTATTAATTTATTGTTTGGCCATTTATGTCGATCTTCTTCTCTCATCTCGCCTTGCTCTATTAGCTTAGTTTCTAAATTGAACAAATCTTCTCTTTCTTTAGGGTTTTGAACTACAGAAAGGAATGGTACAATAACCTCATTATAAATTCTTTCAGGCATCAACAACATCTCATCGATGATAATTCTATGAAATCTAAAACCACGAAGCTTTGAGCCGTCACCAAGAGGCAAAGCTCTAATAGAGCTATCCCCTAACTCCATAACCCATTCGTCGTTTTGTTTCGAGACTCTTGTAATGCACTGGGATAAATATTTAGCTTCTGGTTTAGCTGCGATATCTTCAATCTTCTTAAAAATCATTTTTGCCTGCCTAAATGACTTTGACAAGATCCCTATTTCAACGCCCTGGTTCATTATAGCGTCCATAAAAGCAAAAATACCAGTAGTCCAGGATTTAGACATACCACGAGACCATATGCCTAGAAAATAATCACTTTCAAACATAGCTTTAATAGCCATGTGCTGGAATGGGAATAAATCTACTCCAGCGATTAAATTTGTACTAAACGTAATGTTTTCTCTTAAGAATTCATATAATAAAAGTTTAGATTCCCTTTCATCAATAAATCCTTCGGTATCCATTATTCTTTCGTTTATGCTTTTAGCTTTTTTAGTTCTTTTTTGTGTTCCTTTTTCCCAAGTCATACCTTTAAAATCCTTTGATCTATATAAAATTGAACATCTGAATGCCAGATGTCTTCTCCTGCGCCCAATAAAATTGGAATTAAGTTTTCAGAGCGCTTTCTTCCTCCAGAAAATATAAACTGACAATTTCTAGCAAACTCATGTGATAAAACTCTCATTTGATGCCATACAAATTTAAGATTAGACTTATGAGGACCAAACGAATTGTTTCTTATAATTTTTTCTATTGAGCTTTCTGTGACTATATATAAAAATGATTCAAAATCCTTAGCTCGCTGCAGCTCTTTTCTAAACCTCTCAAATCCAACTGTCATGGTTGACTTGAAGTCAGTCTCACTTTTTCTATCAATATATGTTTTAGTATAGTGGTTTCCCGCAGCTGTATAATCTCCAAAGTCTAACTTATGAGATTGGCTATTATTAAATTTTAAGGGTGTTTGCTCTCTAGTGTCAATCAAGATTTTTATATCATTTAAATTTTTATTTTCTTTTAAAAATTTACTTTTTATACTTTTATTTAGTAGCGGTTCAACCTGAAGCCTGCGACAGGCTTCGTTATATGAACCAAAAAATTCTTTATATATTTTTATTTCAGGCAAATCAAGTAATTTTAATTCTAAATGATTCGGCGCGTATTGCAAACTCTTACTAATTATTCTATTTTTTAACATTAATAATAATATTTGTTGTGCATGCTCGTGGTCGGCTGTTGCCGCCCACTTTTCTAATTCGACGCTATTTGAAAAAAAGGTATTGAAATATTGTTCTTTATTTTTGAATGGAATTAACTCTCCTGTATATAAATTATATCTAGGATAATATGTAATATAATATTCTGATAATAATATGCCATGAGCCTTAATATGAGTATGTAAGGATCTTTCGGATTTGAACTCCGCTCCGCATATTTTACATTTTACACTCAACGTCTTATCCAGATTGATTGTTTTAAATCTAATAAACAGATAAATCCATCACTCTCCAATTGTTTTTTAACAAGGAGAGTTTGAGAGCCGCCAGGATAATCATTTCCTTCTAGAACCACGATTGCGGACCGACTGAGGCGACTCTTAAAGGTTTTGTAGTCAAATAGCATCTTTTCCCTACATGGAGTAATCAAATGGCCATAGAGCTTAATTAATTCACTATCGTCTAATGCGTTTAATAAATTTCTAGCTTCTAAATAATTAAATTCTTTTATACTCTCACATAATTCATTTATTGGATAACATATGTTATTTAATATGAATAGGTCTATATACTTTATTGATTGTGAATCATACTCTGATATATTTTTAATATTTATTGTGTGAGGATTGTATTTTTTATATTTTATTCTTTCTATATGCTCTGCTCTTTCTTTATCTTCTTCATCATAATATATATTATAACTTGAACCGTTAGTTTCCTCATTAAGCTCAGCAAATATTTCAAATAAGTCAAAATTAGCATATTGCGAATCTTTCGATTCACATCCTACTTGTACAATAGATTCTCCTTTTAGTTCTCGATATAAATTGAAAACTAACTCTAGCGTATAATAACGCTGCCCAAGGCTACTAGCGATTTTTTGTAAATTAGATAGCTTCATCTTTAGAAATTCCCAATACACGAGCTTTCCAGACGTCCATGTTCTCTAGTCGATCAGCTTCTTCATTAATAAGTAATTTTTGCTTCTCCGCCATTTCTACCATAAGGTTTCTGTCTGCTTCGTTCTGAAAAGTTCTAACAAGAGATAATATGGAAGCATTGTCTTTATGTTTGTTTTTAACTCTTTCTTTTCTATCTCCATTTAAGCGAGCAATTAATGTTTCTTGTCTTTTTTCACATTGATTATATTCTTCACTCTTTGTTTTTAATAATTCCGCTAATCTAACAGTCATATCTCTTTGATCTTCACATTCTTCAAACATGCGATTTAACTTATCAATTGCTTTACTAATATTTTTTAAATGTATATAATCCATGCAAACATTAATATATAAATTTAATTCATCACTTGTTAAGTCTGGTTTATCCCAAACTGTTCTTATAAATTCAGCCTCGAATAAATCCCTGTCATCCATAGCGCTATAAGTGTTAATAACCTGTATAAATCTAGGCGCCGCCAAAAACTTCATCGTGCTTTCTACATTATCCATATCTTGCCTTCCGAGCTCTTTTTCATTAAGATCTTGCTGGCAGTAGTCATTAATTTTCTTAATAACTCTAGAGGTGGCTTTAGGGGCGAAATACTGAGTGTTTATAGCGCTCTCGTCAGGATGAAGTAGCTTTTGATCAACCTCTTCTATGAATTTAGCTACTTCAGTTACTTCTTTTGTTAAATTTGTTATATTTATACTAGGAAATATTATTTTTGATATTTCATAAGCGCTCATACCCTCTTTAGCATACTGAATAATAAATTCTTTTTGCTCTTGAGAAAATTCTATATCCTCTCTTTTTTCTTTTTTTGTTGTGTTGTATTCTAATTTATTCTCTACTAAAAATTCTCTTACTGCTCTGCCCTCTTTTGTTCTGCCATCAAGCTCATCATTATTAAATGTGCGTCTAGTTAATTCAATAAGGTCAGATATTAATAAATAATTATCTGTTATAAATTTTTGTTGTTCTTCTGTTAATTTCATATTATATCATTATCTCTTATTAATTTTCTAGCAAGTTCCTTGAACATCTTTTCAAAATTTTTAATTTGTTTATAACCCGCTTTTCTTCCCTTTTCATTGCTTTTGTATCCTAACTTAGCGGCAGCCTCATTAATATCTAAATCTTTAACATGTATCATTTCATATATTTGATAGTGTTTTTCACTTAAATTTTCTTTCATTAAAATATTAAGTTTTTTAGTTGATTTATCAATATCAAAATCTTTTTGAATTTTACAAGCTACAACATTATCATCAATAGTGCTCGCCATATTAATATGAAACGAAGCTTTTTTTGTTTTCTCCCATTTAGCGTATAAAGGGCAAGTACCGTCTTGCTTACCTGTTTTTGTCCACGAGCAATAGTTTTCGTCATTAATGTTATCAATAGCTCCAGAGCTGTTAAATGGGCATTGATTACAAGGTCTTATAAAATTGCTATAATGGTTTCTTAGAATGTTTTTTATCTGATTTGATATAATCCTGTTTAACCAAGGCTCAATAGGTCTTTTTTGATCCCATAGATGCCACTTATTATATATATGGGTTTTTATTATTTGAGTGACATCATCCCATGAAATCCAGGATATTGCTTTTAAGAACCATTTACCCCTTCTTTTTTCAAGTTGAGATTCAATGAGTTCAAATTTATCCTCAAATCTTATTTTTCTAGGACGACCCCTCTTCTTTTTCTCCATTAGCTTCAAGATTGAATAATTCTTCCACCTTGAAACTTTTCTTTTCGAACGGGGAGACTTCGTACTGCAATTTGCCTATGTAAGGCACACTAGATATATCAGTTTCATCATCTGCAAGCTCTTGAGGGGCACTAGCTTGAGAGATAGAATTTTTGACTACTCGCTTTGCAACTGCATCAAATTTAGTTCCACAGTTGCCACAAAATTTAGGTGCAGAACCTATATACTCGTTCTTGCTTCCACAGCTCTTGCAATATTTATACGCCATATTATTTTAATATAATTAAAGTTTTTCCATTAGAAGCATTTGTTTCAAACTTATATGCTGAATCAGGCTTCTTATGATCATATATGTAAACATTTCCCTGTCCAATATTTAACTCTTTAACTAATTGAGTTACAGCTTCTTCTTTTTTCTTTATATCTTTTTTTTGATTAATTAGCGCTACCGTAATTGCGGAGAGCGCACCAATAAAAGCTGACAATACTATTTCCATATTTACTTATATTATAAGTAATACACAGAAATATTCTATTATTTATTTCCAGGTATCCATGAAAGTGTCTTCTACTACTGATTCTTTGACTCTTATTATATGATTTCCATACAAACCTGGCTCATATGAATCAGGAGTTAAGTTTTCCATAACGTAAAACATTTCACCATGATCTTCTCCTCCGATTTGAATATGTCTTTTAAGGAATCTAGCCTCAATAATAGAATTGTCTTCACCACGAAATCTGATATAATCAGAAGGTTCTAAATGCAATCTTTTCATAGTATATTTTATTATACACTTTTTTTTAAAATTAACTTAATTCCTCTAATTTTTTTACTATGTATTTTAATATTTCACTTCTTTTAATATCTTTATAATCAAAATCAAAAGTATGTATTCCTTGTTTTGCGCTAGGAGAGTCTGCGAATAAATTCTTAATAACGTTAAACCCACTTTTACCATTTATATCACTCTGCATAGGATCCCCACAAATTATCATTTTTGTATTTTCACCTATTCTTGTGATAAGGGTAATTAGTTCTTTAGGGCTAAAGTTTTGAGATTCGTCAGCGATAATGATTTGATCTTTAAAACTAGCGCCTCTTAAATAATTTATAGGCATCGCCGATATTATTTGTTTTTCAGTAAGAAAGCTGGCGTCACTAGCTGACATTAGTTCGTACAATTTATCAGTTAGTGGCATCATAAATGGACAAAACTTCTCATCAACATTTCCAGGTAATGCCCCCATTCCTCTTTCTGCACTTTCAATAATCGTTCTTATATAACTAATCGTATAGTTATTATCCATATTAAATAATTGAAGAGCTCCATAAATAGCCATAAAGGTCTTACTAGTACCAGCGGGACCACTTACAAATACTATTTTAGTATCTTTATCAAATATTATCTTTAGCAACTCACGTTGCTTCTCGGAAAAATCAATTTTCTTCAGTTTTATCTTTGTTTTAGATAATGACGTTATAATTTTTTCTATTTCCTGAGAATTTTCTATTTCAGCTTTTTTGCGTCTTGGCATGTGCTTTATTAATATAGTAATTATTACAGTTAAAATTCAACAAGGTCGGGATTTTTTTTTCGAAAAGTTGTTATTTCTAATAATTACACGGTTGATTTTTTGAGAAAAACCACCCCCCGCCAATACCGAGGGTATACCCGTAAAAAAAAATTCAAAAAAAGGGGGACATAGTGCAACCCAAAAAAATGTCAAAAAAATAGCTTTTTTTTCGCTTAGGTGTTGACATTTACCCTCAAATAGCTTAGTTTACTAATATGCAATACAATAAAGGACTAAAAATCGGAAGCCTGTATCACTCAAAGGCAAATAATAAAGTTGTTCGTCTCGTTTCTATCGAAAGAGTCGGATCTCAGCGGATCGCAACCATAAAACACCACAAACAAGACCATCTTTTTGAGTCTGAAGTTTATGTTTCCGATCTTTTAAAAGCTACTAGCGACCAAGTCAAGGCTTACTTTAAAAAGTAAGTCTTGAAGTTTGACATATACTAATAAATAGATTACATTTAAATATGATTAAAATAATAAGAAACCCAAACTTTACCGAGTGGCTCGACATTCGACTATTCGGTAAACTAATTGACAACGCAAAAACACAAGCAAAGGCAATGGAGATTGCCAAGCAAGTTAAAAGCGAAAACCCACACCTTGTAATCGTAACAGAGGAAAATACAAATGCGTAAAGTAACAGAAAGAATAAAAAAAGCCTTTGAGCAAGGCACTCCTTTAAAAGTTGGCAATACAAGGACAGACGGCACAAGCGTTTTCCTACATGGCAACGAGATAATAAAGCGAGATGCAAGTGGGCTTGTCATGGCAACGCTTGCAGGTTGGAACACTCCAACGACAAGGGAAAGAGTCAACGGCATAACAGGATTAGGCATCTATCAAAAGAACTTTACCCCTATGCTAAACGGGCAAGAAATTGACTCATACGATTGGGTAGCAGTTACAAAAGAGGAGGACGCTCTATGCTTATCCTAATCGCTGGATCTTTTGCACTATACTACTTTGCACACATAGCTTAGTTTGTTACCCTATCCTCGCAAGGGGATAGGGTTTTTTTGTGCCTGAATAAGTCACAATACAATCGTGCAATAAAATAGTAGACTGCTTGAGAACTATGTCGTAAGTCGCTTATAATCAAGCACTTGCGCGAGGCGGCTCCCGCCGTCGTAACAGGTTGATAAACAACGACTTACGAAAGCCTTGTACATAAATCATGCCAATAAATAAATGCAAAATAAATCACTTTTTTCTTGCGTTAATTTGTTTTGTGGTTTACTATGTAGTTATATGACAAAGACATTACAATTCGAAAGTGCCGAGAGCGTAGACTCGAACGGCGTACATGGTGGAACATTCGACATCGTTCTCTTCGGAGACTTTGGAACACTCTTAGTTCAAGCTAAAATAGAACATGACTTTGACGAATGGGACATCTTCACAAACGCAAGAGTTCTTAAAGTTGAGCAATTAGATGATAATGACAAACCAACAAGTTTAACCTTCACAAATAAAGAAATAGAAGACTTCATCGAAAGCGATTCTGAAATTGGCGAATGCTTCGAGGATAGAATCAAAGTTTTAGCAGAGGAGGAATTAGTATAATGGAATACATAAAAGACACAATAAACAAAATGAGAAATCAAATCATGGCTTTGAATGATGAAAGGATAAAAGCAAAGCGATTGAACAACAAAAAGAAAGCTTTCGATATAGAAGCGATTCAAATAGAATTGGACAACAAAATAGCAGAATTGGAAGGTATGGCACACCGACTCAATCAATAACCAAAGCCCCCTAAGTGACTGATAATCAAGCACTTAAGGAGGGCGGCGGCCCCTTCCGTAAGTCTTTGATAAACAACGACTTACGAAAGCGTTGTACAAGACCCGTGCCAATTCACGCAATAGAATAATGCAATAAAATAGTTGCTAAATAATTGAAAATAAATTTGACTTTTGTTAAAAAATAAACGATTATAATAATATGCAACTACTATTCATCAAATTCACAAAAATCTCAAAAGATCTGATCAAAGCAAGTCTCAGCCTGCACAACGAAAAAAAAGCAAGATGCATCTTTGAAGTCGAAGGTGTATCAAGAAAGCAATGTGCTTTCTTGTTTTGCAAAAAAGGACTTGTTTCTTGGAATCTCTTTGATCAACTCAAAGAAATGGCAATGGCAAAAGCAGATCCTCGCTTTTGCAAGGTTAGCCGTTTTCAAGGCATCAGCAACAGAATCAACGAAAGAAGGCAAGAAAGACTTGCCGACATTTGCGATGACATGAATTGCTCGCCTTTGGAAGCCGAACAATTCCTAAATCATGGAACAATGCCAAGGGGGTGGTAAGCCTCCTAAGTCGCTTATAATCAAGCACTTAGGAAGGGCGGCGGCCCCTGCTGTAAGTGCTTGATAAACAATGACTTAGGTAACTGCATTACGCTAGCTAAAAAGTTGCACAATCCCGCCACCCCTAAAAAGTTGCACTATTTGACTATTTGGTATTTAAATAAAAAAACGAAAAAAAAATGAAAATAAATCCGTATTTGCTTGCAAAACACGCACCACTAGTTTACCTTGTTT
>Ga0129351_1000543_pt1 | contig 14162 bp, 15 predicted proteins | sample CPBDNA_8_FD_94423 | JGI IMG/M metagenome (GOLD analysis project Ga0129351, IMG submission 94423) | Freshwater to marine salinity gradient microbial communities from Chesapeake Bay, USA - CPBay_Sum_27_0.2_DNA | ecosystem: Environmental > Aquatic > Marine > Coastal | place: USA: Chesapeake Bay... | reverse complement strand
GGAAACAGTACGAGGAGTGTAGCTCACTGGAAGGAACAATTAAGTTGACCAATCAACTAGCAGTACACCTTGCACGTATATATCAACGTGGGTTTGCTGTTGACTTGGATGCTCTGGAAGATGTGCGTAAAGAGTTTGAACAGGAGCGTGTCACATTGACACGTGAATTAGAAGAACAAGTACGTGAGCTAATGGGTGACACACCTATAAACCTCAACAGTCCAGAGCAATTATCGTGGGTTATCTACAGTAAGAAACCCAATGACAAAAAGGTATGGGCAGATCTGTTTGATCCTTACATGCCTGACGCAGACTACCGTTCAACGGTACACAACAACTCAGAGAAGTTGTATAAACAAAAGGCAAAGCAATGCCAGTCATGTAATGGCACTGGCTATACTTACAAAACTAGAAAGGACGGTACACGCTATGCTAAACCAAACAGATGTGCGACATGTGATACTAGTGGATACACATTTACCAATATCACTAGTTCAGTTGCAGGGTTAAAGTTCAATGCCCCAACTGCAAAATGGATTTCAGCTAACGGTTTCGCCACAAGCAAGGACAGACTTGTATACCTTGAAGGTGTGGCTAGACAACGTGATATGCAAGACGCAGTTCACTTCCTACAGCGAGTGCGTAGGTTGTCTGCTGTTGACACATATCTCTCAAGCTTTGTGGAAGGTATCCACAATTTTGTAAAACAAGATGGTAAGCTGCACGTCAGCTTGCTACAACATAGGACTGCTACTGGCAGATTGTCAGGAGCTAATCCTAACATGCAGAATATGCCTCGTGGGGGTACGTTCCCAGTCAAGCGAGTGTTCAAGTCACGATGGGATGGCGGCAAGATAATTGAAGCTGACTTTGCTCAATTGGAATTTCGAGTTGCTGCGTTTTTATCCCAAGACAAGACCGCTATTGACGAGGTAACTACTGGCTTTGATGTGCATAGTTATACAGCCAAAGTTATAACTGATGCAGGTCAGAGGATCAGCCGACAAGATGCGAAGTCACATACATTCGCACCTTTGTATGGTGCTAGTGGTTTTGGACGTACTCCTGCGGAAGCCGCATACTATGAGCAGTTTACCAAAAAGTATTCTGGCATAGCTAAGTGGCACAAAGAATTGGCACGTGAAGCATTGGGTACAGGTAAGATACGAACACCATCAGGACGTGAGTTCTCATTTCCAGATGTGGTACGTAGATCAAATGGTAGTGTGACATATTTCACACAGATCAAAAACTTCCCTGTGCAATCCTTTGCCACTGCTGACATCGTACCTATATCACTCATATACATTGACAAGATGTTAGGTATAAACCAAATGCAATCATGCATAGTCAATACAGTACACGATTCTATTGTTATTGATGTGCATCCGAATGAGAAGGAGAAAGTATTACGTGTGATAAAAGCTGCCAATGACTCACTAATTCAAATAGTAAATCGTAAGTGGAATATAGACTTCAACTTGCCGTTATTATTAGAAGCAAAAATTGGTGATAATTGGCTTGACACAGTAGACGTGTCGTGATATAACTAAGATTCGTTTTAACAGAAAAGGAGAACAAATGAACCAAGTAACAATTAACACAGGAAACTTTAACGCAATGGCTGAAGCAATGGGCATGAATGTAGATACTCAACAGAAGTCTCAGGCAAGTACGCTTGCTCGACTACGCATCAACCATTCACCTATCATGGGTGAAGAAACCATCAATGGTAAAAAGGTTAAAGTGGAAGTTGTGTCTGGTGGTACATACAAGTTGGAGATACCAGATGGTCCGACTTATTATGCTACCTCTGCTACTATACGTCCATACCTACAACGCTTTATGTACAAGCGATTTGTAAAAGGTAGTGACACTACACCTAATCGTTACATCAAAACTTTGATGGCTAATGATTTAAACAATGACATGAAGGACAATGACGGTGGCTTCAACTGTGGTAAACCTGCAGGTTACATTGAAGACTTCAAAGCATTGCCTGAGAAGACACAAGATTTGATTCGTCAGATCAAACGTGTTCGTGTATTGTTTGGTACAGTGCAGTTACACAATATTGTGGATGACCAAGGTAAGTCTGTGGAACTATCACCACAAGCATTTATCTATGAGATTGAAAACCGTGATGCATTTAAAATTGCAGGTACAATCTTCAACAAGCTAGGTAAGATGCGTAGGCTACCTGTGCAGCACAATATAGAGGCAACCACAGAGGAACGATCATTACCAAATGGTAACGTGTTCTACTTGCCTACACTTACACTTGACTTAGGTGAGACACTTGAGGTGGGTGACGGTGAGCAAGAAACCTTTGCTAATTTCATGGCGTGGATTGAGAACTACAATGAGTATATCAAAAGCGCATGGAATGACAACGCCTACAAGAACGATGATACCGATACTGATACGGTAGAAGAGTTCGTAGACATTGACGCAGAGGACTTTGTGTAATGTACCATCGTGCTGAACTGGCTATACATCAGTATCTTGAGGACGCTGCTAATGGTAACTCCACTATGTCAGATGAAACTATCGACACTGTGGCACGTGAAGTAGCTGAAGCACTCAAGCGTCAGTTCGGTAGCGGTAATAAACGTGGCGAGTTCAGGTTAAGGATGTCCAACATTGGGCGTCCTACTTGCCAACTCTGGTTTGATAAGAACAAGCCTGAGACAGCATTACCAAAGCCGACTACGTTTGTGATGAACATGATGATAGGAGATATAGTTGAATCTGTTTTTAAAGCTATTCTTAAAGAGTCTAATGTGGCTTTTGAAGACACTGATAAAGTTAGCCTTCCAGTGGGAGATAGTAATGATACTAACGTTTCTGGTAGTTATGATCTTGTTATAGATGGGGCAGTTGATGACGTTAAGTCAGCATCTGACTGGTCTTACCGCAATAAGTTTGAGTCATTTGACAAACTAAAGTCTGGTGATTCGTTTGGATATGTCGGGCAGTTAGCAGGTTACGCAAAAGCCTCTGGTAAAAAAGCAGGTGGTTGGTGGGTAGTCAACAAAGCTAACGGTGGTATTAAATACGTACCTGCTGACAACCTTGACATGGAAGCTGAGTTAGAAAAGATTAAGCAAACTGTGGAGACAGTCAATGCTAACGAGTTCAAACGATGCTTCTCACCTGTACCTGAGTTCTTTAGGCGTAAGCCTACAGGTAACATGGTGTTAAATGATGCCTGTAAGTTCTGTGACTACAGGCGTGAGTGTTGGCCTACGTTGAAGGAAGAACCTTCACGTGTATCAGAGGCCAAAGACCCTAAGATAGTGGCATATATTGAGGAGTAAAACTATGATAGGTGAAGCAGAAATTCAAGAGTTACAGGATAACATCAAAGAGATGGAACGAGAACTCTTGGAAAAGAAGAAAGCTTTACGAGAAGCTAAATATGCAGGGCTACGTACAGCAATGCAAGCTCGTAAAGATGCAGACGAAGCCATACGTCAAGAACTAAAAGATCTTGGTGTACAGCCAACGTCCTTTGGTGCGCCTTTCCATTACCACTGGAAATTCTAGTGAATGGTAAGCAGTTTAAGGCTGCACTAAAACATGGGTATAGGAGTGGGCTAGAAATAAAAGTCAAAGACTACTTGAAAGAACACAAAATAAAATTCAAGTACGAAGCCATCAAGATTGAATGGGAAGACTTAATGTACCGCACCTATACTCCTGACTTTATATTGCAGAACGGCATCATCATAGAGGTGAAAGGAAGATTTACATCAGATGATAGACGTAAGCACGTAGCTATAAAAAAGCAACACCCAAACTTAGACATACGTTTTGTGTTTGAGAACAGCAGACGTAAGCTAAGTAAGGGTGCTAGAAATTCTTATGCTACATGGTGTGAAAGAAATAATTTCTTGTATGCAGATAGGGTTGTTCCAGAAGATTGGTTGAGTGAAAAAGGTAAGGACACTCACCCAGATTTAATAGAGTTTCCTTACGAAAAAGTAAAAAGGAGATGACATGGAAGAGGATCAAACCTTTATTAGTTTTGAACCAAATGATTTTATAATACGTATCTCACCTGTAATGGAGAGTGGCGAATGGACTGGTGATATAAACGTGGGTCAGGTAACTACTAATGAAAATAGTTTGTGTGATAGAGACTATTCACAGTTGAGTATATTGACAGAGATGATGATATGTGCTATTCAATTAATTGAAAAAGATGAATCAGTTAGAAAAGAACTTTTTAAACTGGCAGAAGAATCACATAATGACAATAGACCTAGAGTGGTAACAGAGCGTGATGGCAATGTTATAAAAGTAAACTTTTAGAAAGGAGTACACAATGGCAGATATAATAGATACATTAACATTTGGAGAGACAACAATCACACTGGACGATCCAGTTAATAGTCCTAAACATTACAACCAAGCAGGTATTGAATGTATTGATGCTATTCATGCCGCTACTGATGAAGGTTTCGAGCACTACCTACAGGGTAATATTATGAAGTACGTATGGAGATACAAGTACAAGAATGGATCAGAGGACTTGAAGAAAGCCCAATGGTATTTGAACAAACTGATAGAGGTGGTTGATGATAGTTAAGGTATTTCTTACATTAGAGATTGACGAAGAAGAGTACCCTGTTCCTGTGGACGGTTTCATTGACCCAGAAATAGAGGACACGTTACAAGATTACATTCACGATGTGGATGGTATTAAGATTAGAAACATGAAAATAATTACACAGGAGTAGGCATGAACAATTATTTACCAACAGACTACCAAGCATTTATACATACCTCTCGTTATGCTAGGTGGCTAGAGAAAGAACAAAGACGAGAGAGTTGGAGTGAGACAGTAGAGCGTTATATGGATAATGTTGTACGTAAGATTGCAGGTGACGATAGTTATATAAATCAAATACGTGATGCTATACTTAGCTTAGACGTAATGCCTAGCATGAGAGCAATGATGACAGCAGGTGCAGCAGCAGACCGTGATAACATTTGTATGTACAACTGTTCATACCTTCACGTAGATCATCCCCACGCCTTTGATGAAGCAATGTTCATTCTCTTGTGTGGCACTGGCGTTGGTTTCAGCGTAGAGCGTCAGTTCATTAGCAAGCTTCCCGAAGTGCCTGAACTGTTCAATAGTGATACTACCATTGTGGTAAAGGACAGCAAGGAAGGGTGGGCTAAGTCTTATCGTCAATTGTTGGCTCTTCTATGGGCAGGTGAGATTCCACAGTGGGATGTTAGTAGGGTACGTCCTGCAGGTTCTAGACTAAAAACATTTGGTGGCAGAGCTAGTGGACCTGCACCGTTGGTTGATCTGTTTAACTTTACGGTAGCAACATTTAAAAATGCACAAGGCAGACAGCTTACGTCATTAGAGTGTCACGACATTATGTGTTTTATAGGACAGATAGTTGTTGTAGGTGGTGTCAGACGTAGTGCCATGATTAGTTTGTCTAACCTTAGTGATGATCGTATGCGTCATGCTAAGTCAGGACAGTGGTGGAACGAAGCTGCACACAGGGCGTTAGCTAATAACAGTGTGTCATATACAGAAAAGCCAGATTCAGAAACGTTTATGCGTGAGTGGTTGGCATTAGTAGAAAGTAAATCAGGTGAGAGGGGGATATTTAATCGTGAAGCATCTAAGAAACAAGCTGCAAAATATGGTAGGCGTGATCCTGAACACGAGTTCGGTACTAATCCTTGTTCCGAAATCATATTACGATCAGGTCAAGTCTGCAATCTTACTGAGGTGGTTGTACGTGCAACTGACAGTCTGGAAGATTTGGAACGTAAAGTACGACTGGCTACAATTCTTGGAACTATACAGTCTACATACACCAAGTTCCCATATCTGCGAAAGGTGTGGCAGCGAAATACAGAAGAGGAGCGTCTGCTCGGTGTGTCACTCACAGGGGTAATGGACAATCCATTAATGACAACAAAGAACAAAGGATTGGATAAGACACTTGAACACTTACGTAAAGTTGCAGTTACTACTAACGCTCTTTGGGCTGACCGTCTTGGCATTAATCATAGCACAGCTATTTCTTGCAACAAACCTAGCGGAACTGTATCACAACTCGTTGACTCAGCCAGTGGGATACATGCACGTCATAACGACTATTACATTAGAACCGTTAGAGGAGATAACAATGACCCTCTTACAACCATGATGAAAGACCAAGGTATACCTGCTGAACCATGTGTGTTTAATCCTGACACTACTACAGTGTTTAGCTTTCCAATGAAAGCACCACACAAAGCTGTTACTCGTAATGATATGACAGCAGTTGAGCAACTAGAGACATGGCTGATGTATCAACGACATTGGTGTGAGCATAAACCTAGCGTGACCTGTACGGTACGTGACGATGAGTGGCTAGAGGTAGGTGCATTTGTGTATAAACATTTTGACGAGATGTCAGGTGTGTCATTTCTACCACACTCTGATCATACATATCAACAAGCACCATATCAGGATTGCACTAAGGAAGAATATCAGTCATTACTAAAGCAGATGCCAAAGGCTATTGATTGGTCTGTGTTATCTGAGTATGAAAAAGAGGACAGCACTAAGTCAAGTCAAACATTTGCTTGCACTGGTGATGTCTGTGAAGTTGTGGACATTGGAGCATAAAGGAGAAGTGTATGTTAGAACCAATTAAAGGATCGTATTATAGAAAGTTTCAACCTCAGTCTTACAAAGAGAATGACAGTAAGGCTAAGATAACAATAACAAACTATCTAGAGAGTAATGGGCATACTATTCTTGACACAGAAGAGGATTACTCTTTTGATATAAAGAGCGAGAAGAATGGGGGTATGTATTACAGTGAAGTAGAGATGAAGAACCAATGGACAGGTGATTGGAATCCTAGTTGGACTGAGATACGTATCCCCTATAGAAAGTATAAACTAATTAATAAATATAAACAGATGCAAGGCAATGAAACATTTTGCAACTTTTATATTATACGCAGAGACTGTGAGAAAGCTTGGAGAATAAAGGACTACCAACTCACGAAAGAATGTGCAAAGGAGATATGGCTGTCTAATGCAGGACGGTACGAACACTTCTTCCACATACCATATCAAGAAGCAGAACTAGTAAACTTAGTATAAGGAGATTGCATATGAAACATTTAACTCGCAAACAACGTGGCCTTGGCAAGTATGATGCACCGTTAAAATTTCAACACGAGAAAGGTTACAACGATTTTAAACATGGGCGTGTGTTTAATCCATTCCATAAAGATACTATGCAGCATCGGGAATGGCTACGTGGGTTTAATAAAGCCTACTTTGAGCAACTGAAAAGGGTAAAGGGGAATGAACTTAAAGCAAGAAGCAGAGCAGTTTCTGAAGGAGAAGTACGACATGGTTGATTTTAATTCATATCAAAGGTCAGCCGTTACTACAGCAATCTATCCCGATCAACATAAGATTACCTATCCTGCATTAGGCATGGCAGGTGAGGCAGGTGAGGTAGCCAACAAGGTAAAAAAACTTATTCGTGATGGACCAGATAAAAGACCTGACACATGGCGAGAGGACATAGCCAGTGAGATAGGAGATGTACTGTGGTACTGCGCTGCACTGGCTGACGATCTTAACTTAACGTTAGGTATGATAGCCTCACAGAACTTAGCCAAGCTACAGAAGCGTAAGGATAAGGGAACACTAGGTGGAAGTGGAGACACTAGGTAAAAAAAAATGGGGAGCTAAATGCTCCCCTTTGTTTAGCGTAGGTTCTGTCCTACTTGCGTTATCTGTTGTACCGTTGTAGGGTCTGTCATATCTGCCTTGCCCCTCAGTATCTCAGTCTCGTACAGAACTATGGCTCGTCTACGTATTTTCTTTGGTAGTCTATTAAACTCTATATAAACTCTAGCCTCTTCCTCTAGCTCTGCTGCACTTGCCTCTCGCATAGATGTTTTAAACGTATTTAAATCTTTTTCAAACTGGTTGAGTACAGTAGAGTCAAAGTATTCATCAAATGTTCTACCTGCCTTTTGTTTATCTGGCATAGTAGTCCAAAGACCTCTGAGATAATCCTCTTCATTCTTTATATGAGGAACGTATGACTTTAGAAACTCTCTAATGTTTCTATTCATTATACGTTTCTGTTGTGGAGATTGGGAATACGCCCCTAATTTAAATTCATTGTATCCTCTACGTTTTAAATAGTCTGCGTATTCTGGATCAGCATTAAAGAAATTTAAACCTGCAAACAAACGAGCAGCTACACGTTTACGTTCTGCGTTTTCTGTCATAACAAACTCACGTGTAGGTAGTTCTTTTTCAAAAGAATATCTCTGTTCAAATGGTCTTGTAAAGTTATCAACAAAAGATGCCGACTTATCTAGTGTAGGCTCTTCCGCATTATCTAAATATTCATTTCCCATATGACCAGTCACACGTGCAGCATCAATTAATTGTGCGTAAGGCACTACGAAAGTAGAGAAGTAATTACCTAATGCTGCACCAGACCGCTTAACAGTTGTCGCATTTATCTCTGCCCCAGAAAATACTGTAGATACTATATCGTCAAGCATGTATCCTGACATACCTGTTCTAAAGTTTGTACCTGTAAGAACTTCTACTATTTCATTTGGATTATTCTCTACCCATTTTTCAAGCATATTCTTTTTAGCTTGCTGCGTCATCTCACCTATCAATAGCAGAGGACGTAATGGGAACAATGGTGTAGTATCAAGAACATTACCATCATCCATAGTCATTTTAGTATAGTCAGCAGGTGCATCTTCTTGGCCTCTGTACCATATACCTGCGCTGATAAGTAATGCACCCTGCATATTTTTACCTATCATGTCACGCTCTTTACGTGAGAAAGCCCTACGCTCTTGGCTAACCATATCATCTGTTACATCGGCTACATCTATTCTTCTTTGTTCTGCTATCTGTTCTTTAAAATCAGGTAAGTTAGTTCTACTTGTAATAGCTTTCTTCATAAATCTATAAACAGGAATTGAACTACCTGCACCATACTGAGCTATTAGTTCCATACTCTTAAACATAAACCTTGGAAAAGGCAATACTGTAGTAAGACCATTACGAACAATAAAAGTATTCAAACTACGAAACAAAGGAATGTCTGGTTCATTTGCATATGTTAAATCTAAAGCATTGTACATAGCTTCATCTGCTATGTCTATTATAGATCGTGATCCTTCAGGTCTTACGCTAGATGCATCAGTCATAACATCTCGTATTTTACCTTGGTTAAGAGTTTCTACTAGATCTATTCCCCAATCTCTTTGTACAAGACGTTCCATGTCTGATAAGAACATACCATTTCGCAGCATAAATTCTTGCCACCTGTTAGGTACATTTAAATAATAAGCAGCGTCTTCACCACGAGACACTGCAAAGTCTACAACTTTACCTGCTGTTGACTCTGCGTTACCTCTACCCATTCGGGCTTGTAAGTCTGCCATCTGATTATAGAAACGATCTAAGTTATCCACCAATTCAGGTTGGTTCATTAGTAACTGTGTGTATGCTTTGGCTGATCTTTGAGTTGTAAACATTAAGTTTAAATGTCTGAAAGATCCTCTCCAATTTTCACCTGAGATAGCAGCTTTACCAAACGCACCTATGCCACCATTCTCATAAGCAACTAGAGCGTTATCCATAAGCTTGCCTATACCTTCCATAGGAGCACGAATAACACCAGACAATAAGTTTCTACTTGCAGTAGCTAACTGAGACACCATCATACCACGCCTAATATTTTCTATACGCATTACGGTATCTCTTATTCTACCTTGCTCTTCTAATAGTTTCTTTTGCTTTAGTGCCTCTTGTTGTGTTAAGGGTCTAGATCGTCTTATCTGAGATAGTTTGTTTAGAGTTCTACCTGCCTCAGAACCTGACCCAACTACAGTCATAACATAGTCTTCAAAACTTAAACCATATTTAGATAGTACATCTAACAGTTCTTGACCGCCTATCATTTCTCTTTCTACTGTCAAGTTAAATAGGTTATCTATAACTTTATTCTGATCGTTCCATAAGCCAAGTCCTTTAGACTTACTCATATCTCTAAGATCAGCAGCTACTGATACAAGTGCGTCAAACTTTTCTGGTTTAAGAACCGCTGAGAACATCTCTCCTTCTGACATAGAAAGATTAACTGCATCAGATACTTCTAGTGAGTTCTCTCCAACACCAAACAACACATCCCTAAATGATTTTTGTTTTACTGATGTTAGTTTTTCTAATCTTTCTTTTGATACTACACGTGCTAATGTAGGGTCTATCTCTAGTTTACCATTAACTTCTTTAGATATTTTTACATTTTTCATACCATCTCTTTGCAGACCATTCTCAAATTCTTCTATCAATGCTTCTGCAATAAATCTATTTCTTCTAGCTGTTCCTTCTGCTCTAGACTTCTGCTCTTCTAGTTCTATCTCTGTGTTTGCTTTAGCTCTACTGATGTCATACTTCTTACGCCAAGCAACACGTTCCTTCTTTACTACCTCAGTATCTGGCATACTAGATGGTGGCGGTATGTCTTCACCATTTTTTATTTTAACAAAGTCTTCTGCCTCTTTCTTTAGATTACTTTCCATTACTTCTATTTCATCAGCAGCTTCATCTAAACTTTCTAGAGTTTCTTTACTTACTTCACCATTCTCAACTAGTTCTTCTTTTGCTTTCTTTGTACCACGTGCAAACTTATATGCAGCAGTTACACCTTCAAACACACCACCTAAAATAAAACCCTCACCTGCGTTACGCAAACGGTTTTGAAATGCCGCTGCGTCTTCGTCTTGGGCGAGAGCTTCTGTAAATACATTCTTTAAGAAGGGAGCTTCTTCATTTATTAGATTAGAAATATTTCCCTCGAAAGGATCAAACGCAGTTGCATCTGCTATTGCGCTGTTAGCAAATGAACCCTTAACACCTTTCAGTCCAGTAAGTCTTCTAGATAATACAAATCCTGTGGCAAACTGAGACATACCCTCAATAAAAAATCCAATGTTGGTTTCTGTATCTGGTATTGCTTCTTCTGCTGCCTCAGAAATATATTCTGTAGCACCTATTATACTATCTTTTAATCCTGCTTCACGTACACGATCACGATTCCAGTACTCTACTGTGGGTAATAAGCTGTCTGGATTATCTCTAAACACAAGTCTACCAACATTGAAGAAGTCTTCTATACTCTCCCCTGTCTCTTCAAAAAATTGTGCAGTTTCACCTACAGCTAACGCAGCACCCTCACCTACAGCAGTAATTAACTCTTGAGGTTTATTTAAGATAGTAACATTTTCTTCTTCAGCCTCAAAGTTAGAAGCTTGTGGATCATCTGGATTATCTGATACTATTCTTTTATCTGCTTCTACTGTTTGAGAATCATCTACTAAAGGTACATCTGTTGTCTCAAAAGTAAATTCTTGTTCTTCGTTTTCCATAAAGACCTCATTGCAAGTCGTATGTTAGATATTTGCTACCCTTTTGTAACACATCTGTATTTACAGCTACTCGTGTAGCACCATTACTATCAGTAATAATTACAGTAACGCCTTGTTTAGGTTTTACTTTGGCAGCATTTAATAATGATTCTGTTTTTTCTAATGCAGGTAAACCACCTGCTACTTTTACATACATTATATCTTGTCTACCGCCTACCATACCACCTGTGTTAGAAGGACCACCAAATACTGTGCCAGTTTGAAACTCTCTTACAAGGTCAGTAGATTTAAACTTTAAAGTTTCTTCTGCTGCTGCTAGTTGCTGTTCTATAAAAGGTTTTACATTAGCAGTAAGTTTAGGGTTATCATATCCTGCTATTGAATTTGACATTCTTACTGCGGCATCTAAATCCATAATAGCCCCAAACATAGGATCGCCTTGTGTTTTTGCTATGATCTGTCCTATGTCTCCAGTTTCCATACCTGCATCACCTATAGCTTGACCTCTCATGGTAGTAAAGAAGGTTAATGGATTTGAAAATACTTCTTCAACAGTTTCTGGATCTGCTTTATTCATTGCATCTATAATAGATTTTTGTTTTTGGTTTGCTATTGCTAATGAGTTTGCATCTCCATTTTGTATTGCACTCATTATATCTAGAGTATTTAATCCTAACAGATCATCTAAATCTTTAGCTTCATTTTGTCTTATATCTCTACTTAGTCTTTCAAAGTCAAATGTTATAGTAGGTGTAGTAGGTAAAGCTTGTTTTGTTTGATCACCTACACCTATCGTTGCTTTATTTAAATCTTCTGTAGCTGCTTGTATATTATTTTTATTTACAGATAAATAATGTCTACCGCTACGTCCTGCAGCATTGGCTGTATTACCCAAGTTAATGGCTTGCATTAAATAGCCTTTACCTCTTTTAGCTATTGCGGCAGCGTCCTCTGTTCCAAAATGAAACACAGCTTGTTGCATTAGGTTTTCTAATTCTTTTTTCTCTGCTCTTTCCTCTTTAGCTATATCAGATTGTGAAGTTAAATCCATTCTTCTTTTGTATTCAGCTTGCTGATACTCACGCTCTTCTTTCAAAAGCTTTTCTTCTTGAAGTCTTTCTTCTTCTTCCTCTATACTTTTAACAAGTTGAGTGGAAGCACCCATTAAAAATCCACCTAGATTAAATGCCATTACGCTCTCCTCGCCATTAGACCTTTAGGTTCAGCCTCTTCTAGCGGCTCTTCTACAGGTTCACTTGTATCTCGCTCTTCTGCCTCTTTTATCTCTTCCATTTTCTCAGGTACTTTACGCATAGCAACAGCTATCTCAGAGTCACTAATGTTATCTTTATCTTTACGTGGCTCTAGTCCTGATTTATACTCTGCATTTTCTGTGTCAGCTAAGTAGGCAAGCATCTCTACTAGTACAGGTGTTACAAGTATACCTACATCAATAGTATGTTTACCTTCCATAGTGCCACCCATTTGTAATGCCTGTGCAATTGTTGTAAGAGGAACACCCATTTCCATAACATTTAATAAATCTTGTTTTACATCTGGGTTTAATATTCTTGGCGCATAATAATCCAATGCCTCTTCTACAGTATTGTATTGAGGTGGATGTTGCCAAGGTGTAGCACCTAGTTCTGATGTAAGACTCATCCCTGCAATGGGAGCTTCAAACATTCCTTCTCTACTTTCCATTACATAAGATTCCTTCTAGCTTCTTGTACTTGTTTAAATGCATCTACTATTTCATCGTAAGGTTGCATCTTTTTGTTTGTCTCTTCTTTTTGCATAGAGACATCACGTCTTAAAAGACCACCTGTTTTTTGTACAGGCTTGTTTGCCTTTTTATTATTGTACGAATCTCTAAGTACTTTTGCATACATTTTTATAGCAGGGTTTTCTCTATACTTCACGATAACCATCCTCCTAAAATACTATCACCTAAATCACTTGTTAATACTTTAACAATAGCAGAACCAAATCCTGCAGATGAATCAAAATCTCTTTGTGCTTCTGCTCTATCTGATGCACCTTCGTTTATCAGTTGTTGCACAGCAATATTATTTAATCTTTGTGCTTCATTCTCTGAAGCTTTAAATGCAAAGGTCATCTGATCGTTATACAACTGCCACAAATTATTATATGCAGTATTAGATATATCTAATGTTTGTATTGCATTTAATTCATTAGCTCTATTTACTGCAGCAGTATCTGCTGTTGCTATTTCTCTACGCCATTGTGCATTTGACTGATCAATTATTAATTGGTTCTGTGCGTTAAACTGATCACGTTGATTGTTTATTTCTGCATTAAATCTTTCCACAACGTTTGCTTGACCTGCATTAAACTGTGCCTGTGCATTAGCTTGAGTTGCGTTAAACTGCGCAGCAGTAGATTGTAAACTTGAAAAGAATTGATCTACTTGATTTTGTGATGAAGCATTAAACTGTTGTGCAGCATTGATAGCAGCTTGATCTGTAAATAATGCTTGAGTAATTTGTTGAGACTTAAACAATTCCATTTGTTGTGCATTAGATAGGTTAGTAAGATCAGCCTGTAAAAAGTTCTGTGCATTTTGTACAGCAGCTTGTTGTCTATTACTTAGATTAGCCATGTCCATGTTAGCTAATGCAGATGCTTCTGCCATTACCATTGCTTGTCTATTAGATAAGTTATTTAACTCCATTGTATTTG
>Ga0129351_1000542_pt1 | contig 14182 bp, 11 predicted proteins | sample CPBDNA_8_FD_94423 | JGI IMG/M metagenome (GOLD analysis project Ga0129351, IMG submission 94423) | Freshwater to marine salinity gradient microbial communities from Chesapeake Bay, USA - CPBay_Sum_27_0.2_DNA | ecosystem: Environmental > Aquatic > Marine > Coastal | place: USA: Chesapeake Bay... | reverse complement strand
TTTTATTGTACTACCTAATTTAGTAGGAGTACCAACTCTATATTGTTCTTTAACATCTAAGTTTTTTGCTTTTGTTGTGTTACCGGCATTTTCTCCATCACCTCCAGTTCCACCTTGTCCATCTGTTCCTGTGCCTTCGCCTCCGGCTTTTCCACCTTTACCATCTCCTTGACCTTGATAACCACCTTGGTCACTATAACTACCACCACCACCGAATCTAATTCTTTTATCTATTGTCATAATTATACTGTTGTTTTAAATACCTTATCTGCGTAGTCTGCTTTTTGTGCAGTGTTCATTCTATTATAGTTTATTCCATTTAAATATCTAGCCCCTAATGTATTAGCAGAAACAGTTTGATTATTGAATATTGTATTGTTTACAGGTGTTGTTAACGCAGGACTTACTGGTAAAACCGCTTGTTGTTCTAGTATAGCAACGCCAGTAGGGGCTATAGTTTGACTTATTAAATCTCTAGCTTCTTCTACTCCAGGACTTAATAAACTATCTATTGTATCATTCAAAGCATCCGTAGAATTACCTAATTTAAATTTACGTAAATCTTTCTTCAAATCTCCAAAGATATCCATAACAACATCATTCTGTTGTTCGACTTTTATACCTTCTAAAAGGTTTTCTTTTTTTAATCTATTAGATATAGCTTCAAAAGCTCCTTCACTATAAGACGGTGGCTTGAAAGTTCCTTTTAAAAGTAATTTAGTATCTGTTTTAGTTAAACGTTCTTCTAATATTTTTCTTAATTTATTTTTAGTTACTCCAAGTTCTTTTGCATTTTCTAAAGTTTGAAATAATTTGTTTTGAGAATCATAAGATTCAGAAAGATAAACTTGATATGCTGCTAGTTTTTCTTCTGGAGTAGTTCTAGCTGAGTAACCTTTTCTTGCAAACTTACTTCTAATATCTTTTTTATCTGAGTTAAAAGAAGTTAAAATAAAAGGCATACTTGATAATGGTTTAGCATCTTCAACTCTAACCCCTGACATAAGAGCTACTACTTCGTCGGCCATATCCCTTTGACTTCCATAATCTGTGAATCTTCCTGTTGCTCCATCCCAAATTCTTGTTGCTGAAGTTACAGCGCCTGGCTGTAAACCTTCCAAAATATGTTTCAATGAATTACCTATAATTACATCTGCACTATCTTGTGGATAATAAATTCTCTTACCTTCAGACGTTCTGCCTCCTCTAACTGTTACATCAAAAGCTCTTTCAGTACCTATAGACTCCGATATAAATGGTGTCATAAATTCTACAATCGCACCTTTTCTTTTATTAGGATCAATTGCTCCACCAAATAAAGAATCCATTACGATAGAACTAACATTATCTTTTCTTAAACTTCCTTCGTTGTATGCTCCTAAAATTGCATTTACAGGAGATACTAATGAGTCATAAGGATTAGAATAAGAAAAATTATAATATTTAAAGTTACCGTTTTCATCCGGTGCTGTTAATGGAATTAGTGTTGAGTTTTTTTGATAAGGCGGCGCAAAAGAATCTTGAAAAGCATCCATTGTACTTTGATCTACTCCTGTCATAAACTGAGCTCCTTTTTGTACTGTAAAACCAATACCTCCTAATACGGAAGATACACCTACTAATCTTCTTGCACCCATCTGTCTTACAAAAGGATTAGTGCTAGTCAATTCTCTTGCACCAATAGATATAATATTAGATGTTGTTCTTAATATTTCAGCTGGGAAAGCTACGAAATTACCAAGTGGTAAATTTCTAATGTTCTCAATAATCATAGGAACTTTACTGTAAGTTGGGACCGTATTAACTACAAGATAAGCAGAAGCTTCTTCTAGTGCCTGTAATGGAGTTTTTTCTAAACCTGTCAATGGATCTACTTTTATAAAACGTTGACCTGCTACTGTTTGAAACCAATCATCAACATTATTCATAAATTTAGTGTAAGGTTGACTACCTTTAAGTAATGTTTCTGGATTACCAAATGCTGTTTTTAAAGCTCCTTGATAAAAATTATCTGAATATATTTTCCAAAAGTTATCAGCTCCTTGATAGATATCGGTTAACTTCTGCATAATTTTAGTGTTCATTAAAGAGTTAAAACTAATTTTTCCATCTTTAGCACTATCTAAAACTCTTCTCATTTCTTGAATATTTATATTTTGGTCAATTACTCCTCGATTAATTAAATTTTCTATTTTAGCAATTTTATCTGCTTCTGTTTTAGCTCCTTGAAATATATCTCCAGCTGTTAATCTCCAAGCGTCTTTAAATCCAACCTTGCCTCCAATCAAACCGCTTGCAAGCGGAAAGAATGAAGCTGTTGTAAAGTTTCTAACTTGTGTCATTGGGGATAAAATTGTTTTAGATATTTGAGCTCCAGCTTTTAAACTCATTAAAGATTTGTATCCAGGTAGTCCATATAAACTAGCTGTTAATTCTTTAGCTCCAACTAATGCGTTTGCTACTTCCGGTGCTGCAAAATACTTACCATTAAATAATTCACTGGTTAGTGAAAGATCATCTAACTCTACTCTGCTACTCTGTGCAATATTTTTTAAATTGACTAAAGAACCTTTGCTGGTATCTAATCCTTTGTTTGCAATAGCTGCTTCATCCAATATAACCCCTGCTCTGCCAGGTACTTCTAAACCTTCTTTTAACATAGCATCAAATACTTTTTTTCCGTACATCTGTCTTGATTGATTTAAAACCGTATCTAGTGATGCAATAATAGGATTAAATGTTTCAACATCTTTAGTAACAGCTTTACCTGTAATAGGATCTTTAACACCTTTTTTAGCTAACTCCGCAGCAGTTCTTCCTTCTTCAACAGAAAGAAGTCTTTTCATTACATCAGGTAATCCTTTTTCTTTTAAAAAATCTTTTTCTAAACCTAAAGATTTTCCTATACCATAGAATAGACTGTTGGGCTCTACATTACCTTTAATAGCTAGTTGTTTTAAATTTAACATTTTATTTTTAGCAGCTATACTAACTTGTCGACTAGTTTCATCTGCTAAAGCTTTTGTTAGAGCAGGGCCTTTTAAATTTTTAGCCGCTACAATTCGTTCCGCTGCTCCCTGAGCATTGCTTAATGCATCTTCAAACCCAGGTTTCTTTTTTAAGATAGCAGCCTTAAACCAATCAAAAGCATCATTTTCTAATAAAGGATTAAACTGAAATTTTTTATTATTAAAAGCAGCTAATCTTCTTTTAGTGTACAAACTAAAGTCTAATGCAGCACCGTTTTTTAAATCTGTTCCTGCTACAAATTTAGAATATCTGTTAGCGGATCCGTCTACTATCTTCTTTAAATCTTTAATATTCTTTTTTAGTTCTTTACTAACAGCGATCTCTTCTTTAGTTGTACCTTTGTACATAGTATCTAATATATCATCTACTTCTTTTACAGACTGTGCTTTTAAAACATTAGTTACTTTGTTTGATTCTATTTGTAATCCTAACAAAGATTCACCATCATTAAATTTAATTTTAAAATTATTAATTATATCGTTTTGAATATCTTGAATTTTTGTACCGATAGTTTTTAAAACTTTTTCTTCTCCGGCTACTCTGTTATTCATACTTACTTGCATGTTTCTTAGCTCTGGAGTTAATGTTCTGTTTGTTCTAAACTGGTCAGCAATTCTTGTCAAACCCCTTTGAACTTGATTAATCATACTTCCTCCTACAGGAATATGTCTCCAGTCTTGATTAAGACCTAATTTTTCTCCAGCTTTAGTTGCTAACGCGCCACCTCTTTTTACAGCAGCTTGAATAGCACTTGTTTCTCCTTTACCTACTATTGCATTAATTGCACCTGTTAATGGGTAATCAATTACATTTAAAGCTTTACCACCTACGTAGCCTACTGTTTTAGCGGCAGGTATGATTCCATATCTAAATCCAACAGATGCTGCTTGAGGTAATAAAGTAATACCGCCTCCAACTACAGCACCTTCAGCTCCAAATTTAATTTTACTTTTTAAAACTTCTGCTGCTCTTTCTCTACCTTCTAATCCTTCTAGTTCTGTTTGTTCTGTTAAACCTATAGTATCAGATAAAGTTCCTAATTTTTCTGGAGTAGATACTGCAAAATCTGTAATACCACCAATACCTCCGTAGTAACCTGCACGTTTTGCAAGTTCCATACCCTGTGATGCTCTAGTCATTCCAGGAGCAGTTAGTTTTGTAGCAGTGCTTAAACCTTTTAACTTAGATATTCCTTGAGCTATTTTTAATGCACCCACATAAGGTATACCAAACTGTGTAATAATAGCTGTAATGTCTCCAACTGCAGTAGTTGTTTCCGGAGTTATTTTTTCAAAAACACTTTCTATACCCGCTAATAAATTTGTATCTGCAAGATAATCAATAGGCATTGCACCTAATTGAAGTAGACCTTGAACAGCTTGACTTAAACCTTTTACTGCACCAACAGGAAGATCAACAATGTAATCTCCAAGACCAATGTCACCACCTCTAGCCGTTTCAATATCTTCATTGTAAGAAGAAAATGTTCCGTCAAATCCTGCCATAAAACTCCTACGCTGTTTGTGGTGCTGGAGGAATTATAAGATTAACACCATATTTAATGTTGAAAGAATCCACATCATTTTGAGTTTGTATGTATGCAAAGTCTTGTAAAGCCTCTTCACTGTTTGCTAATAACTCTACTACGTCATCGGTAATTTCTTGGGGTAACCTGTTTCTTAAATCATTATAAGTTAATTTTAAAACTGGTTTTTGAGCTGTTTCTGCTCCAATAGTTTCAGTCTCACTAGTAATTATTTGTTCACCTGTATCCGGAGAACCTAAAGCTCTTTTAACTCTACCACCCTCTTTAAGTCCTAATCTATTAAAAGCATCTACATATGCTGGATACTGTTCTGAAAATTCTGGTACGTCATAGAACAACTTAAATATATTTAAATTTTCATCTATTTGTCTTTGAAGATTAATTAATTTTTTATCTGTTACATCAATTTCTTTTTCTTTATCTAGATATTTTGTTTTAACATAGTCATCATAAGCTTTTTTAGAATCTTTTAAATCATCAAAAGATTCAAACACTTTTTCTTGAGCACGTACTAAAGTTTCTCTTCTTAATGTTTGATCAGGAGATTTAAATTTTTCAGAAATTAAACTTGTAATAACTTCGTCTTGTGTATCTCCTCTAGATTTATCTCCAGATTTTAAAATCATCTTAGCTTGGTATTGAAGTTCTTTCATACCTACTGTAGGTTTGCTTGCATCTGCAGTAGCTTTAGCTTGAGCCTTTTCTTTTTCTTTAAACGATTTGTATGCAGTTAGTGTAAGAGCTTTGTCCTCTTTGTTTCTTCTTCGTACAACAGGTAATGCTAATTCAACTGCTGCATCTAATTTATCTTTAAAACTACCTTCTGTTCCAATAGCTTTAGCTGCAATCAAAGCTATCTCACCTCTTTCTAATCCTTCATTCTTTAACATCTCACTTAAAAAATCTTTTTCTTTTTTAATTTCTGCATAAGGATCTAAAGTAATAGAACTGTCATCACTACCTGGTTCTACTCTTTTCTTTTTCTCTTCTATAGATTTTAATAAAGCTTCTGTTGCTGCACCTTTTGCTTCGTCACTTAACATTGTAATCTGATCTCCTGCAGGTCCATCAGATTCTATTATAGTTTTAATATCTTCTTGTTCTTGAATTTTTTTTCTATCTTCTGTTCTTCCTAAAATTTTTGGATATTCTCCTGTTTCAGTATCCATAAATAAAGCATCAGTAAAACTAATCTCATCTCCTACCTTACGAGCATCTAATCTATCCTTCATAACTTTATTATAATCTTCATCTAAACCAAAAGTTTCATCTAGCATACCATAATCTTGCATAACTTTTTTCTCTTCTAAAGTTCTAGGTCTGTTTGCATAAGCCATAGCTGCTGGTCCTACAAAAGGTAATGTCATAAGACCTGTTGTACTAGCTGATGGAATACTTAATCCACGAAGCTGACTTAATAAACGTGCGCCTCTAGTTCCTTTAGTAAGACCGCCAGTTGGTATGTTTTGACGACCACCTGAAACTGTTCTTGTTCCTATTCTAGGCCTGTTTCTTAATTCATTTTGTGCTCGAAGTTCGTTTTGTAATCCCGACTCTAAAAAATTAAATCCAGGTGTACCAAATTGAAAATTTTTTCTAGGTGTAAGTTGACCAATACCAGTTGATCCGCCTCTTCTAAATGATGGTCTTTTAAAATACATTAATTTCCTCCAAAAATACTACCTAGACCATAAGCACTTAATCCTGCTGATAACGCCTGTGATAATGGTCCAATGGATCCTGCTCCGCCCATACCTGTTTGTTGTGTTGTTATGGGTGATCCGCTTACCTGACCAGCTATCCCGGATCCAAAAGCCTGAATTCGACTCATGGGTTCATTGTATCTAAGTTGTGCTTGTTGTTGTTGCGCATCTAGTAAAGCTTGTTCATAAGCTAAGTTTCCTGTACCGGCTGCACCTAATTGTTGTACACCACTTGCGGCTAACGATGGTTGTAATGATGCTAAGTTTCTTGAAAAATCCCCAAGACCTAGTTGTTGATTTGCAAGATTAGACTGTTGTGTGAAAGCTTGATTTGCAAGTTGATTCGCTTGAGTAAAACCTTGACCTAATAGTTTTGCCTGTATCCCAGCTCTATTTCTAGCTGCATCGGACGCATACTGAGCGTTAGCTATTGCATCTCTTCCACCACCATAAGCTCCTGCAGTAATAGCGTTTGCTGCAAGTTGTGGTACACCTTGTGCAGTTTGAGTATCAAACTCTGCAAGAGTTGTATCAATTACTTGTTGTTGATAAGGCGACATAAATTGTTGATAGGCTTGTGGTCCACTTAAACCTGCTGTGCCAGCCAGTGTAGTGCCTGCTTGAGTTTGATATTGTGACGCTTGATCTAAGAAAGGTTGATAACCCGCAACACCTGTACCTTGACCAACACCAGTTACTTGTCCTTGGGGACCAAAAGTTAATTGACCAAGTCCTGCTTGAGTTGCTGCAAGTTGCTGTGCTTGTTGTGTGAAAATATTTTGATCGGCAATTTGTGGTCCAAGTTGTGCTAACGTCGGTACACCACGCGAGCCTGGAGCTCTACCAACTTGTCTAGATAATAAATCTATAAAATTTTTTGAAGAAGCTTCTAAATAAGGTGCTCGTCTTTGTGTTGTTGTATAATTTTCAGCCATTATGCTTTACCTACTTTTTCTGCTTGTTTCATTGTGTTGTATAATTTTTTAGAACCTTCTTCAACACTACCATTACCTATACCACGTACAGCATCAGCAGTCATTACAAATTCATTTTTAGATAACATAGCGGGTACATCATCAGCTCTTTCTTTAATACCAACTGGTACAAAACCACCTTCATCTCTGTAGTCTCTTTCAACTACACCAGCATTATTTTTTCTCATCTTGCCTGTTGGTATATCACTTATACCACCCACTGATTTAAATGTTTTACCTGTCAATTGAAATATCTCTGCTTCAATGTCGGATACATCTTCACCACTTGCAAGTAAATTATCTCTTAAGATTAATAATTCTGATACTCTGTTAGCACCACCTTTGTAACCTATTCTGCCACCATTAGCTTTATTTTCTAATTCTTTGTTTGCTAAATATCTTCGAAGAAGTGTTACTGGGGATGAAGTAAAACCATCTGACATACCGAGAAGGTCTTCTGATAATGGAGTGTCTCTTTCAAAAATTTCTTTAATCGAAACGGGGCCATCTTTAGTCATAATAATTTCAGAGTCTTCTTCTGTACTTGGAGATGGGTATAAACCTATTCCAGAAGATTCTTCTTCAGGAGATGGGTATAAACCTATTCCAGAAGATTCTTCTTCAGGAGATGGATATAATCCTAATTCCATCATAAGTTTTTCTTTAATCATTTCATTAGCGCCAGACTCAAATCCTATTCTTCCGCCGTCCTTTTGTCCTTCACCGAGACCCATAATAGCAATTTGTTTTAATACTGCTGCATCATCAGGATATTTATTAGGGTTGTTTAAAATTCTATATAGTTGTGGCATTGTAAAAGATCTATCTGCTCCACCAGATCCACCTAGTCTTCTAAACAAATATGATTTCTCAGGTCTGCTAAATGTAATTCCTGCCATCATCATATCCTCTTTGTCTTCGTCATCACCTGCTTCAACGTCAATAGTCATGATACCTATTTCCGACTCACCTTCTTTAGGTGAACCAAATTTTCTAGATACTCTACCGCCTTTAGCATAAGAGTAATCATAATCAGGATCGTCTTCTATATCATCTAAATATTCATTATAACTTTTATCTGAAGGTATTATACCTGCTTCTAAATCTTCTAAGTACATTTCATACACAGGGTCTGATCCTTTTTTAAATCCTATTCTACCACCGTCTTTTTTACCTTCAAAAAAATTTTCAAAGTTTTTTGCTTGTTCTTTTCGATAAGCATCTACTTCAGCTTGATAAGCAAGATCGTTGTATTCTTGTTCACTTAAATCAATTCCTGCTTCATCTGCCAATGCTTTTGCTTCCATGTATGAAGCTGCAGCGGTTATTGCTCCTAATACTACAGCTTTATCTAGCATAAAACCATCGTTACCGTCTGGTTTATAAAAGATAGCTTTACCAGCTTTTTTACCCAGATCCAAAGCTTTTTCACCAAAAGTTTTATCACTGATTGATTTTTTTAAAGGCACTGTAGTATCTATATCTACGCCTACACCTTGAATTTCTTGAACGGGTTGACCTAATTTAAATCCTGTTTGGTTTCCCAAGGGAAAACTAAATCCTCCTTTAAGTCCTTCTAGTCCACCTCTGAATGCTCCTGATGTTGGGTCACCTGCAATTGTTTTAAAAGGATTACCTTGGAAATCTGCGCCACCTAAATATCTAGCGCCTTGACCTAGTCCATAAGTTAAAGCCCCGCCTTTTAGTGAGTCTCCAATACTTCCCGTTTGATCAAACGTACCAATACCTGACATTGCTGCTGCAACTGCCGGGTTAAATGGTGCAACGAAAGGTGCTGCTTTGACTGCAACTTCTGCTACTTCATTGGGTATAATTTTTCTAACAAACTTTTTAAGTTTACTACCTAAACCAAATTTTTCTCTAGGAGCCACTTGCATAATACCACCGTCTGCTTGTAATTGTCTGTTCATTAAAAATCTAGATATCGCCATAATTTAAATATATTTATATTGTTAAGCAGGCGTAGAAATCCTGTAAATGTGATACTTTATTTGATTTTTTTAGTGTCGTCAACTGCTTTGACAGGCTTAGTTGCTTGTTCTAAATCGTCTCTAAAACGACCACAATAAGAGTATTCTCCTACATGAGTTATATAGTCATTTATGTAACCATATACCTTACCACCTAAATCTGTCCATCTTTGACAAAATCCAAAGTCTTCCCCGAAGTAACGTTTAGTAACAGGATCATGTAAGGTGTCGAATAGATTGTACATATTATCTTTTTTCTCTTCTTTACCATTAATATTAGTGGGTTGAAATATCTCTAAGTGAGGATATTCTTTAATCATCTTTTCCAGAACTTCTCTTTTAATTAACATACATCCAGTAGGAGCATGAGTTAGTTCCATAAGTCCTCGGTCCACGTTAATTGAATTAGGATCCTCTACTTTAATAGGAAAGGTAAATCCTGCTTTTGCTAGATCATTAGCATCATTAATAGCTTTTTCTTTTAAAGTATGTCTTCTCCATATTTTATCCCAACTTAATATTTTCATAGGATAAGGTACTCCAATAATATCTTTATCAAACTCTAACATTTTAAAAATAGTTTCAGCATTAAAGTCAATATCTGAATCAATAAATAATAAATGAGTGTAGTTGTCTTCGTGGTTTAACATTTCAGCAACACATAAATTTCTACCTTGAGTAACCAAAGATGATTTTAATAATGTAAAGCTGCATTGTATTTTTTTAAACCAGCACGCTTGTTGAAATTTTAATACTGCTTGTGTGTAATGCATACTAACATCACTATGACAAGGAGTACAAACCATTATTTTATAGGGAGATTGCTCTCCTATATTTATTTCTGTTATTTTATTTTCTACTTTGTTAGTCTTAATTGTTTGGTAAGTATCTCCATTTGGAGTTACTGTTTTGTCTTGGTTAAACCATATAGGTTCATTTGGCTTTGGCATTAATTGCTCCTTGTAAAAAGTTAGTCCATGAAGCAGCTTGTTTATTCCAAGAATAATAAAACTGTGTGTAATTAGATTGTGTAGTTAAATGGTTTTGTATTACTTTTTCATGAAGTGTTGCTGCAGCAGCATCTATTCCATAAGCAAATTTTTCAGCTAGAGTTTTGTAATTACTGTCATAGGGAATATACATTGGAAACTCTGCGCCTGTTTCAAAAAGAGCTCCATAGTTTGTTATAACACTGTACAATCCAGCAGACATTGCCTCCAATAAAGATATGCATGAAGTCTCTTCAAATATACTTGGATATACATACATATTATAATTTTTTATATTTTCTCTAATATATTCATTTGGTTTATAACCAATGTAATTTACATTAGGTAAAGACTCCGCTTGATTATAAAGAGCTTTGTAATCTTTATCATTTTTATCCATAAAATCTTTGCCATAAACTTCACAAGATGAATATACATCTAAAGTAATTAGTGGGTTTTTAACTAACTGCATTGCACCAAGTAATACAGATAAACCTCTCCAAGGAGTGTTTTGATGTATGATTTTTATGGGTTGTCCTTTTTGATAAGGTTTTGATTGTTCTATTTTGTCTACACCGTTTTTTATAACAATACATTTTTCGGAAGGTAGACCAAACATCATTCTAAACTTTTCATGATTCCAATGAGAATTAAACACATACCAATCATACTTATAATGATTAGTTTTATTTTTAAACCAAGGGTATAAATTAGGTTGATCGTAAGAATTTTTTTGCCAAAGTATATTTACTTTATTTGAATCTAATGGAACTTTACCTGGTATCGAAGTACAAATTTGTACCTGGTCTAATAATTTCTTATCTACGTATTTATTTAAAAAACTTAATTGTAATTCAGTTCCACCTTTAGGTGTTAGATTTCTTATTTTCATTCATTACTTTCTGTAGTGCATTTAGTCCTTTAGGTGAAACCTGTATTTCAACATCCTGAGCAATATGTTCTGCCGTTGTTTCAGTATTAGGATTAGCTATATCGGACTCTTTCTCTGCTTCATCTTTATATATTTTATTGGTTTTAGTATTTCTAATAATCACTGTAGTGGTACAATGTATTTTTAATAAATCTTCATTTGCCATTATCCATTCTCCTGTGATCTGTCTATCAAAGCATAACTTACAACGCCTGTTATTTCATTTGCTGTATCTGCTTGCATCTTTATAACATCCCCTGCTTCTAAATTCAAGGTATTTACAATCATATTTTCAGAGTTTTTATTAAGCTGCGCATGACCTATTTCTACGTCACTGCCACCAAATTTTTTTAAGTATAAATCAGCATCTACATTTGATGCATCCATGTGACTAGCTTGTACTGTTTTAACAATAGCTACTGCTGATACAGATATATTTAAAACCGTAGTTAAATTAGTGGTAGTTAAATCAAATACTTCGCTTTTATATTGTATAGTCATTAGGATAAAAAATAATTATATGTATTTTGTTCTTCTTTTAAATCATTTTGAAATGAAAAATTAAGTTGGTTTTTTAAAGTCTCAACAGATTCTAAAATTTGTCTCTGATTATCTACTTCATACTCTTGTTTTGGTTCTGGTATATATGCAGTTATTTTAGCCATTATCTTCTCCCATCTGGTTTAGCATCTAATCGCATTGTGCCATAACGCCAGGTTTCTCCTATAGCATCATTTTCTATCTTAAGTGCCACTAGTCTTCCTCTAGCACGTGTATCTATTTTATCAGTAGATGATGAAACTGTAAACGGTCCAAGAGGTGAGCTTGCAGCTGTATCACTTGGATAATTATTTATTAACAATGTAATTTTTGAATTACCAGTAAGCACTTGAAAGTCAGGTATAAATCTTTTAACGGACATTATGTATTCACCGTCTCCCCGTAAATCAGCAATATTATTAGAGTTAGTAATATCATAATCTCCTGATTGGATGTATGCGTTAATAGAGGTTGTACCAGTAATGCTATTCACTTGATCAGTTCCTGTTTCCTGAGCGTAATAAATTGATGCACCAAATAAATTACTTATTCCTTGTATTGGAAAATTAGGAGTTAAAGTTTTATCATAATCGGTTGCGTAAGGGTTATTAAAGACTCCTTGATCAACATAAGAACTTCTAGAAAGAGATGATGTTGTCCAACAATCTTCACCATAATTATAATTAACACATCTATTTATTTGAGTTGTGTTAGCTTTTGGATAAAACCAGTTTATTTCATTATATAAAGTATTGTGTTCACAATATATTAGTTGACTAGAACTATAATTAACTCCTAAGTTATCTCCAGATGTTGTAAATACAAAGTCTTCAACAAGACAAGGTATAGCTTTAACAGTACCATCATACATAAAAAATCCACCTTCACCTGACATCCAAAATACAACACCATTAGAATATGATAAAGCGTTTTGACCTATTAACCCACAATTCGTACCCACCTGCCTAACAGAAAAAGTAAAAGGTGGACCAACAAACTGAATAACATAAGCTGATGAATCAGTTAATACTAATGTATAATCTTTACCGGATACGGCTCCAACGATAACATTTCCTTTATCTAATCTAAAGGTTCCTGCAGTGTTGGTTGCAGTTGGAGTATATGTGTTAAAATCTTCTTGGTTTGAAAATCTTATAAACATTGGATCTTGAGTCGTTGTATCACCGATTGTAGTTTCTGTTCCAAAATGAAATACATGTCTATCTCTATCGGATACTTGTGTTAATCTTGTTTTAGTAGGTGCGTTAGCCATAACCGTTGCTCTTCTACCTTTTGGAGATGCTGCTCCTGCATCCCATGTAAATGTTTTACCATTTAAAATAGTTGCAGTAAGTATTTGACCAAAGTTATCAAGAGACCATAAACCCGGATCAAGGACTACACTTGTTGCAGTTCTTGCTGTTCCCCAGGTTGAGTCTCCCCAATACGATGTTCCCCAACCAAAGTTAGCTGTTTGAAAAGTTGGACCAACAATAACATAAGGATCAATTGTTGCTGAACCCGTACCTGATGTAGTACCCGCTGAATTTGAAGGCATTATAATATCAAACGCATTAACTGTAACATTGGTAATTTCAAAAGTGTTTTCAGTGAAATCGGTTATTGCATAACCAGATCCTGTTGGAACGGTAACAGATGAAAAAGTTACATAACGTCCTTCTTCTAGACCATGTGATGTTTTATTTACCGTGACCGTTGCTGAACCTGATGCAGCATCAAAGGTTGCTCCGGTGATGGCTGTATCTAAAGGAGTAATGTCATAAAATTGTTGGTTATAATATAAAAATAAACCTTGCGATGTGCCAATCGCTGCGTATTTTTCTCCTTCTAAGGATACAAAAGAATGTTGTGCACGCGCTGCGCCTGGTAAAGTTCTGTTAAGAGATGTTAATTGTGACCAGCCACCTATTTTCTCAGGTAAGCCATATCTAAATCTAACAAAGTCCCCATCTACCCATTGAGATTCTGCACCTGATTCTGTGACTTGTTTATTGAAACCCGGTTTGAAATTAAGTTTTTGTAGCATAATATGCTTTTATAAACCGTTTTGACTCTAAGATAAAGTTAAATATCTAGAGGGTTTTGTATGCTTCTATAATTAATGAAATTATCCTTGTAAAGCCTCTATTTCATCGTCTGTTAATCCTAATGCTTTTAATTTAGATTTAGCTGATGCTTTGTCGTTAATTTTTTTAGTTTCTGCGTCTTTTAATTCTTGTATCTTTGCATTAACATCACTCTCACTTGGCATAGTAGCACCATCTTTAATAATTTTAATGTGTTGGTATTGCATACGTTCAGAGTTAGGAATTTTGTTTCCATTGTCGTTATGTGTTTTCCAACCATACCAATTACCACCATTAAAAGTGTGTAATGCGTCTTGTAAATAATCTCTCATTATTGGCTATCTCCTAAACGAATAAATGTAAAACCAGTTCTAGTTTGGTCAGTATCACC
>Ga0129351_1000535_pt1 | contig 14270 bp, 27 predicted proteins | sample CPBDNA_8_FD_94423 | JGI IMG/M metagenome (GOLD analysis project Ga0129351, IMG submission 94423) | Freshwater to marine salinity gradient microbial communities from Chesapeake Bay, USA - CPBay_Sum_27_0.2_DNA | ecosystem: Environmental > Aquatic > Marine > Coastal | place: USA: Chesapeake Bay... | reverse complement strand
TCACTATAAAACAGCACTTTCTTGTTCTTTGCAACAGCAAAAGTGAAAAAAGTTGAAAAAAGTTTCAACGACGAATGACGATGCGATCGCCGTCTTTCACAAGCTTGAACAGCTTGTTCATCTGCGCTTCGCTGTGCGGACAGATGCAGCCTGACGTGCCGTTCAGCACGCCGTAATGCTTATGAACAAGAATGCCGCGCGCGTTGCCCTGATAGCCTGACAAGCGCAAGATGTTGCCGAAGCGATGTTCATCGTCTTTCGTGATCGTGTAGCTGCCTGTCGGCGTCTGATTCGATCCTTTCTTGAAACCGACGCCCTTTGCTGCTGTCTGCACTGGCGTCGTCATGATCGGCACGACGCCCTGATACAGCGTCAGTCTGCCTGCGCTGATGTCGACGTCGATCGTTCTTTGATGCGCGCAGTTCGTCAGAACAAGCGGCAGTGACATGATCAGAATGTTCATCTTCATGGAGGATAAAACGATCAGCTTCGTCGATTCTTAGCGCGTGCCGCCGAAATAGACTTCGGCATTCCCTTCAGCGACAAGAAGCAGATTCAGATTCGTTTCGATGTTGTTGTTGTCGGTGTAGATGACTTCAGCAAGCCAGCGACCGTATTTGCCCGTCTTGCCTTTGTGCGACTTCAGCAGCACTTGCTTGTTCAAGATTCGTTCGCGCACAAGATCACGCACACGCTTGCCATCTTCTTTTTCATCGCCGCGCATTTCAGGCGTGTCGATGCCGAACAGTCTGAACTTCACAGTCATGCTGACGTGAAAGCCAAGATCGACACGTGCAGTGATCGTGTCGCCGTCGTAGACGTCGATCACTTCTGCTTCGTATTGATAGGCGGGGTTCATGCATCAAGCAGATAGCCAGCGACAGCGACAGTCGCTGTCGCTGTGCTTGCGTCGACTTTCGCATTCGCGATCAGCACGTCGCCAGCAGACAGCGGCGCATACGCTTCGACAGGCAGAATGAATTCAGGCGCTTTGACATGAAGATCGAATATTTCAAGCCACAGACCCGTTGCTGCGACATAGTGCTTGAACTGGAAGTTCAGCGTCTTCGTAGTGTCGCCAAGCGCACTGAAGATTTGTGTGAGGACGAACATCTTGTCAGTAGGGACAGCGGCCACGCAAGCAGTGCTGACGTTCGTGCCGATTTTCATCGACATGTATTTCGTCGCTGGCACGCCTGTCGTCACAGTGCCGCTTCCAGCATACAAGATGCCTTCGTTCGAACCCGTCGCGCCAGCAGCAAGCACGACAAGCTTTTCGACGACCTTGAACGTGTTCGTCGTCGTGACTTCGTTCTGCCCGTCAAGCGCGACGACTTCTTGAACGACAGCGCCAGTGTCATCAAGACCGTCGACGCGCACTGACGTCGCCCCTGACTGACCGACATCATCGTTCGTGCTTGTGCTGCTGATCTTGATCTGCGCTGGCGTCTGAAGCAGACCGTCGACGTCAAGTTCAGCGTTGTTCGTTTCGTGATGCAGCACACGAAGATTCGTGCCGACTGCGTCACTGTGACCGATCACCTTCTTCAGTTGCGCGCCTGCGATTCTGCCAGCGCGCACGTTGACGTTCTGCGGAATGTCATCAAGCTGCCATTTGTTTGCCATGATCGAACGATGCGATGAATCACGCTGCGTGTCCAGTGATCAGTTTCAGTGTGTCGTCAAGATTCTGATCGCTGAACCATTCGCCGTGTTCGTAGTCTTCGAACACTGTGCGAATGTCAGACAGTCGCACGTTCTGCGGCCCGTCTTTGCCAAGTGAACCATAGCCAAGAAGACGACCGAAGCTGCTGCTGATCTTCAGCGCCCTGTCGCGCGTGCCGATGTAGACGCGCACAGGCGCACCGACGTCGTTCAGTCCGTTCTTGTCGAAGTCAGCTTCGCTTGCTGGCGCGATCAGATGAATCGCGTCGATGCGATCAAGCACGCTGCGTGTCGATTCTTTCAGCGCGTTGCAGATGACGTTGCCGCCGTTGCTGTGTCCAGCAAGCACGATGCGCCAGTCATCGCGATCGTAGAAGCGCAGAGTCTTCGCAAGCTTCGCGCTGCGCTTCTTCTGTCCTAGCACGCGACTGATCGGGCCGACGTAGTATTCGATCTTCTCCGCACGATGCGGCGTGTGTAGATGTGTCCACGTGACTGCTTTGCCGTTCCAGTTGTCTGCGTCTGCTGGCTTCGTCAAGATTCCGTTCACGAAGATGAAGATCGTCTTTTTCATGGGACTACTTCGTTCGAAAGATTCACGTCTTCGATTGTTCCCATCGTCTTCAGCCAACCGAAAAGCGTGCTGACGTTCCTGACCGCACGATTCGTCGCGTTGCCTTTGATGTCTGCGCCTGTCGAATGATCGACGACGCCTTCGATCGTCATGCCTTGTTCAGTGATTTCGATGCGTGTCGGCTGCGCTGCTTCAGCGAACGTGCGACTGTAGTCGTCAGCGTAGTTGAATCCCGGCAAGACCGCGCCAAGAAGACCGCCGTTGCCGCCGTTTCCAAGATTCCCGCGCTGCTGCGAAGTCGGGACAAGCCCGTAGTTGCCGCCAAGCTTCGCGTCGATTTTCTTGTTCCCAGTCACAGGATCAAAGACGACGTATCGTGTCGACGAACATGACGCGACGCAAGCCGTGAACAGTGCAACGAAGATGATTGTCAGTTTCACAGTCGAATCTTGCCACGTTCGTCAGCTTGCGTCCAGTGCTTTCCTTCAGTAGATTTGAAGTCTTATGGAACGACACATTGCAATCATCGGAAGCGGATACATCGGCAGCGCGATCGCCGAAAAACTAGCAGAACACAGCATCGAACTTCACGTGCTGTCGCGTGAAGAAACGAAGTCAGAAGAACAGATCGCAGATCACATCAGCGCGTGCGACTTCGTGATCAACGCGGCAGGCTACGCCGGAAAGAAGAACATCGATGACTGTGAAGATCACGTCGAAGTCACGATGCGCGACAATCTTGATCTTGCGCGCATGATCACAGACGCGTCGTCAGTCACGAACACACGACTGATTCACTTGTCGACAGGCTGCGTGTTCGAAGGCGATGAATTCTGCGAATTCGAAGAAGACGATCAGCCGAATCTTCTGACAGGCGTCTACCGTCAGACGAAGATTCTTGCTGAAACATTCGCGATGCGAAACGCGCACGAACCGATCAGCTTGCGCATCAGACTGCCGTTCGACAGTCGCGTTCACGATCGCAATCTGTTCAGCAAGCTGTCGAAATATTCGACGCTTGTGAATCACAAGAACAGCATCACGTATGTCGACGATCTGGCTTCGCTGATCTTGTTCATCGTTCGCAAGAAGCACTTCGCTTCGGGCATCTTTCACGCGACGAATCCGCACTTCGTCGCGACTCGCGACATCGCTGAAGCACTGAAGCTGCGCTGTGATTGGATGCAAGACGCGCGTCTTGAAAAGCTTGTGAAGATCAAGCGCAGTCAGTGCGTGCTGTCGTCGAAGAAGCTGTTCGATCACGGGTTCTTCTTCCCGTATGCGCCGCACGCTGTCGCGAAAGCTGCCGAAGTCTATCGTCACGCTGTCGCAAGTCGCAAGTCATGAAGCGCGTCATCGTCACGGGTTGCTGCGGCTTCATCGGGTCGCACTTCGTCGAACGTCTGCTGAAGCGTGACGACATCGAACTGATCGTCGGCATCGATGCGATGACATACGCGTCGACGAAGCCGACGATCGAAGACGACCGCTTCTGGCTTTTTCGTCAGCGTTGCGAATCGATCATGTTCGACACTCTGTGCGCGCAGCACAAGATCGACACGATCATTCACTTCGCTGCTGAAACGCACGTCGACAACAGCATCGTGAACGTGCAGCCGTTCGTCGAATCGAACATTCACGGCACGCTTTCGATTCTTGAAGGACTGAAGCGACTGAAGCACGTGCGTCTTGTTCACGTGTCGACTGATGAAGTCTTCGGCGGCGACAACGAACTGCGCGATGAATCGTCAGCGTATGCGCCGACGAACCCGTATGCAGCGACGAAAGCAAGCAGCGATCATCTTGTGCGTGCGTTCGCGCTGACGTTCGATCTGCGCTGCGTCGTCACGCACTGCACGAATAATTTCGGGCCACGACAGCACGAAGAAAAGCTGATCGCGAAGACGATCAGTCGCGTCATGTCGGGCGAATCGATTCCGATCTACGGAAACGGAATGCAGCGTCGCGACTGGTTGTTCGTCGACGATCACTGTCACGCGATCGAACTGATCTGCGACACTGACTTCACGCGCGACACGTTCTGCATTTCGACAGGCGTGCTGCGAACGAATCTTGAAGTCGTGCGCACGATCATCGACTTCATGAATCGCGACGAAGACTTGATCGAATTCGTCGACGATCGTCCTGCGCACGATCTGCAATATCGGCTGGACAGTTCGAAGGTGAGACGCGAACTTTCGTGGAATGACGACTACGAATTCGAAGACGCGCTGCGCTTCACGATCGACACTGAATGTCGTCGTGCTGGCTGGCGGTAAAGGCACACGAATGCACGCGCTGACGCGCGGCACGAACAAGCATCTGCTGAAGTTCAACGAAGATCAGACTGTGATCGAACGCACTGTGTCGCAGTTGCCGTCGAACGCACGTGTCGTGATCGTGACGACGCCGCATGACGCTGACGCGATGCGTGCGCTGCTGCCGCATTGCGAAGTCGTAGTGCAGCATCAGCCTGACGGGATCGCTGACGCGCTGAACTGTGCGCGCGAATCAGTGCGTGAACAAGACGTGACGTGTCTGCTTGGCGACAATCTGTTCGAACAGATGCCGAAGCTTGAACGCGTCGAACAGGGCGCGATCGTCTACACTGCGAAGCACGACGACCCGACACGCTTCGGCGTCGTGACGATCGACGACTTCGATCGACGTGTGCTGACTGTCGAAGAAAAGCCAGACGTTGCACCTGACGACTGCGAAGTGCTGACAGGTCTGTATTCGTTCGACGATGATGTCTGGCGCGTGATTGATGAACGCGAAGACGAAGTCGAACTGTTCACTGAATTCGACATGACGTATCTGCTGCGCGACTACGCTGATCGACTTGAACTGCGCGCTGTGCGCGTGTCGTCGCACTGGAACGATCTTGGCTTGTCGCCCGATGTCTTCAGACGTGAACAAGAAAAAGCGCGTCAGCCTTTCGACTGACGCGCTTCTGCGTTGCTGTTGTGTTGATCACTTTGCGATGTAGTCGGAAAGTTCTTGATCAGAAATCAAAAGCGCAGGCGATTCGCTGCGTGCGTTACGGGAAACCCAGTCGCGATCGTTCGCGCTGATGTATCTTCCAGATTCTTTGATCTGCTTCACTTGCTGCTGCGTCATGACGCGATAGGTAAGCTTGAAGCCACCTTCGCAGTCAGCGTCGTCTTCGATTGCATGACAGCGAAGAACGGCTGTCTTGCCTGTTTTCGTCGTCGGCAGCGCGTGCGCGCCGTTCAGATCGATTTCAGTTTCGTTGTAGCCGTCAGTGTAAATTGCGATGGATTTCATGATGTGATGTGATGTGATGTTTGATGTTTTTCTGATGTGCGCTTGCTTGCGCTGATAAGATAAAACAGCACTTTCTTGTTCTTTGCAACAGCAAAAGTGAAAAAAGTTGAAAAAAGTTTCAAACGCTGGATCAGCGTTCGACGTGCATTCTGAAGCGACGCTGACTGCGCTGCCATTCTTCAGCTTCTTGTTCGCATTCGATCTGTTCGATCAGATCGTCAGGGAACAGCAGCGACGCAGCGTGCAGCGCATCGATCAAGTCTGCGTGCGATGCGGCGTGACCGTCTGTGTCGACGTGCTTCGGCATCAGCACTGGCAGTTCGTTGCCGCGCGAATCTTTCTGCGGCGCTTCTTCTTTCGGCACTTCAGCGTTCGCCGTCGTGCAGATCAGAATGATCAGAATTCTTTTCATGTTCTTCAAGCCAAGCTTCGTATCGTTCAGACGACATCGTTCGTGCGTAGTATGCGCGCACACGTTCGCGTTCAAGCTGACGCACTTCTTCGATGTCCCGCTGTAGTTCTTCGTCAGTCGGCGCGAACAGCACGTCAGCGTTCAGCATGACGACGAAGATGCCGACTGCTGCGCCGACTGCGATCGCTGTCAGCGTGACTGACGCGATGATGATTCTTTCGATCAGCGTCAGCTTCATGGCAGTGTTGCTAGTTTCTCCATCGTCATCCATCGCATGTTGAACTGCGACTTGTCGAAGCGCTGAAGCATCGCGTCGCCGTATGCGAAGACGAATTCGTTCTTCGCGTGATCGAATGCGACGACGCGACCGCCGCGCATTTCACCTTCAGCAATTTCAAGAACGATGTTCACATCGACTGGCGGCAAGCCCGTCTGCCAGTGTGTCGATGATTCTTTCTGCTGACGCTTCTTCTTTCGAAACTGAATGCGACGCAGTGACGTTCGCGTCGAATTCAGAATCTTCTGCGATTCTGCTGTGCGTGCGTTCAGCGACTGAAGTTCGACTTCGATTGTCGGCATCGATTCATGCGGATCGACGACATCGAACGACGGATGCCAGACGACGATCTGAAAGCACTGTCGCATGATCGACCATTCGACAGTTCGCACTTGTGCTTTGCCGTCGTTGCAGCCTTCGATGCCTTCGTAGTGAAGCCACATGTCATGATCTTGCGTCGCTTCAAAGAACGTCTTCAGCCAGTCGCCCGACACTAGCAAGCACATCAAGCGACGTTCGCTTTCGTGTGCTTCGTGTCGTGTTTCCCATTCGACGCACGTCGCTGATGCGAACTTCGGCGACGTCGTGCTTGATGCTGATGAATGTGTTGCCATGTCACTTGCCGTCGTAGACTGCACGAAGCGCAGCAGGTCGATCTTCTTGTTCGATGCGAATGCGAATGTGATGCGGCGCAGTGTTCAGCCATTCGTCGAACAGTTCGTTGTAGAACGGTTCACGCGCTTCAGGCGTCGCAAGTTCTTCCCAGCAATCTTCGCACAGCGGGAAGACTCCGTGATCTTCGTTGACTTCAGTCACGTGCGGCTTTTTCCAGTTCCACGAATCGTGACAGCATCTGCATTCAGCGTATCCGACGAATCGTCCCAAGAAGTTCTTCGCGCGTCGCGACATCCACCACGGCGGGTTCGTCGCAAGTTTCGGAAGAAGTTTGAAGCCGATCATCGAAACGATGATGCAGCATGTCATCACAAGCATCGCTGCTGTGATGATGTTCGTTGTTTGTTCAAGTGTCATGACGTGTGTGTTGTTGTGAATGACGATGTGATATACGAAGCGCTGTATGTCGAAAACGACACTGCGTCGCTGCTGCTGTTCAGTTCTTCCGATGACTGATCGGGATGATGTCAGTCGTTTTCTGTTCTTCGCTTTCTATGGGAACACGCGTGCCGATCTGAACGAAGTCTGCTTCGAATTCTTCGTTCGTGATGACGAAGATGTCTGCGTCGCTTGCTGCGATGATCCAGTCGCCATCGCTGATCTGCTTTCGTCCGAACATCGTGTCGACTTCGTAGCTGTCGCTGCCAGTGCGTTCAACGCAGTCACGCAGCGCTTCACGAATCTTTTCAGCGTCTTCATTCTTGAACTGCACTGCGCGAAATGCTTGCGGCTTCTTCGGTGTGATGATGCTTTCTTTCATTCTTCTTTCTTCACTGTGTTGTCTTTCTTCATGCAATCGCTGCACCAGTATTCGATCGGCTTCGAATCATCGTGCGGCATAAATTCAGCGACGTCGTCGTAGTCGAAAGACTCGCCGCAACAGTCGCACTTCATTTCAGGCGGCGCATCGAACTTCAGTTCAGGAATCTTCAGATTGCGATCGTCAGCTTCTTCGTAGAAGTCGAACAGCGCATCCCAGTCGACGCGCTGTGTGCTGATGTCAGTGTGTCTGTGATGATCGATCAGATGCGACATGACGCCTTCACGATACGTCAGAAGCTGCTGCACTGCTGACATCTTGCAGACAAGCGATCTGTCGTCAGGAAACTGATCGACAAGAACCTTGCCGTTTTTGATGACGTTGCGATACACAGGGCGCGGAAGCGACGTCGCGATCTTGAACGGTGCGCGTTCAAGCCCTGTCATGAACGCGTTGAATTCCATTCTGTCGCGCGACAGATGTCCGACGTGTATCAGCGCATTCATCAGCGCTTCTTCAAAGTGTTCTGCGAACCGTTCAAGTTCGCCCATCAGCTTGTGAATGTCTTCCCGATTCATGTTGTTCTGTTGTTGCTGTTGTTGTTGGAGCGAAGACGCGCCCACGACCTTCGCAGACGCGTCTCCGATGATTCATCGATACGACGAACAACAGAAAAAGCTGTCGCACGTGCGTTCGTAAATATAGCGCATTCTTGATGCGCGCAACAGCAATCTATTCGACGACTTGCTTGCCGCTGTCGATGACTTCACAGTCGATCGCCCATTCGCGCCAAGTCATCACCCAGCACTTCAGCACGTCGCCGTCGACGCTTGTCTTGTAGAACACTTGCATGCCGTCGCGCATGACGACGATGCGTCGCAGTGGGTTACCAGAAGTCGTGCTGATGCGTTCGATCACATCGCCCGTTCGTGGGTCTTCCCGTGGGTCGCGTTCTATTTGATTTGACATGAACGCTGAAAAGATAAGTCGCGCACGTCATTTTTGTCCAGTCTTCTTTTTTCGATACTTGCGCAGTCGAATGATGCGTGTCTTCACACGGTTGCGTTCAAGTTCTTCTTCGCGAAGACGACGCGCTTCTTCTTCTGCTGCACGTCGTCGTGCTTCTTCAGCAGCTTTCTTGTGTGCTTCAGCAGCTTTCTTCGTCGATTCAGCTTTGCCGTAGATTCTGCCTGTGATCGTGTATTCAGGGAACCCATTGTGCTTGATGCAGACGTCGATGTTGTCGACGATCGCCGACTTGCCGCTGACTGTGATTTCTTTGCCTTGCAGACCAAGCATTTCTGTCGCGTCGTCTTTGATTCCGTTCGCTGTGAATTCTGTGTGATCGACGACGCGTGAAGCGATCATTCCGTTCGAATCACGCACGTCGATCACGCGCTGCTGATAGTCGATGCTCCTGACGATCGTGTCATCGAACAGATCAAAAGCTTTCGATGATTTCGGCATCTTCAAGAATTCGTTCGATGTGATCAGGGTGAATGACGACTTCGTCTTCGTCACGTTCAGAACAGATGAACGCGACTTCGTATCGCTGCACGTCAGCAGCGATGACGATTGCATCTGCATCGTTCACGAAGCGACGTGCGAACCATTCAGCAAGCTTCTTCGATCGCGTGAACGACAAGCCGTGTTCGTTTCTGTTTCTGATCGCGCCTCGATACACGCGCAGCGGGAAGCGAATCGATTCGATCAGCATCTGATCGTCAGTCGTCATGATGTCGTCAAGCTGATCGTCTTCGTCAGCCATGCGAATCAGTTCAGCCCACTGATCGAACTGCTGCGTGATCATTTCGCTGTCGACCCATACTTCGCGAAAGTATTGCCAGCGATCATCGATGTCGACAACGCCGTGAAGCATCATCAAGTCGTGAAGCGCAGCAAGACGATCAGCGCGTTCATGCAGTGCGATGAAGTCTTGCCATCGATGTTCTGCTAGTGCGCGCGCTGCTTCTTCTTTCTTCGCGTCGTCGTAGTTGAAAATTTTTTCAAAGTCGCTTCGCGCGTTCTGCGCCAGCAAGTCTGTCTGCTTCTTCATTGTAGTGATGTCCGCTGTGTCCCTTGATCTTGACAAAGACGATGAAGTGCTGCTGTCGAAGATCGTGCAGCATGACAAGCATCGTTCTGATCAGCTTCATGTTCGCGATCGTTTCGCCTTGTGAATTCTTCCAGCCAGACAATCGCTGCTTGCGATGATATTCTGTCAGCGATGCGATCGAATAGGCTGAATCACTGACGATTCTGATCTTCGTTCGCTTCAGCGCTTTCGCTTCGATGAACTTCATCGCACGATAGATCGCCATCAGTTCCATTCTGTTGACTGTCGTGTCGTGTTCGCCGCCGCTGCGCTTCGCTGTCTTGTCGTCAGGCATCGCATGCTTCGGCATGCTGTCAGGGTCGAATCGCTTCGATCGCTGCACTGCGACGAATGCCCAGCCGCCGCAGCGATCTTTGTGACCGCACGACCCGTCTGTGTAGATGTCGATCATTCGTTCAGCACGATGCTTCTTCGCTTCTGATTCGTCGCCTGCTGCGTTCGCTTGTAGCCAAGCGCAGAGTATCTGAAGTCGTATTGTCGCGCAGCATCGTCGCTGTCTGTCGCATACAGCGTCACTTGCAGCACGTTGCCGTGCGCGTTCGTGCCGCTGACTACGTGCTGCGATACTGCTTCACTTCTTCGATCTTGTAAGTCGGCCATTTTTCTTCGAACGCTTCGCGTGCTGCTTGTTCGTCTGTTGCTGTGAAGCCGTCAGTCACGCGAAGCGATTCGTGATTCACTGACTTGCCTGTGATGCTGAAGCGCGTTTCACGAAGCACGACACGGCGTCTGCGTGTCGGCTTCGCTTCTGCGCTGTCGTCAAGATTGATCGATCGTCGTGACATCGATGAATGTCGTCGTTCTATTTCTTCGCTTCAAGCAGATGATCATACCGACCATTTCTGATTGCGTTCGCAGTCGAGTTGCCGATCCCGATCGCCTTCGCGATCTGAATGTCAGACTTGCCCTGACTGATCAGTTCGTTCGTCTGCTTCACGTGTTCAGCAGTGACACGACCGACGCGACCGATGACACGCTTCTGCTTCTTGCCGACGTGCTTCTTTTCTTCAAGAAGACGAACGTCGAAATCGATGTTTTCTTTTTCGCACATGTCTTCGACTGCTGCTGCTTGAAGCAGAGTCGCGGGACCGATTGTGATCATGAATTCTTTTGCCATGTTGTTCGTTCTGTTGTTGTTGTTTCTGTTGTTGATGTTCACAGCTTGCGCTGCTTTCGTATGATTCGACGTTTCTGATTCATGCCGCCTTGTGTGTTGCTACGACGTCGACGATGCCGTCGCCGTGTTCACTACGACGCACGCGTGCGCTGTAGTATCTGATTTCGTAGTCGATGCCGCGCGCTTCGAATCGTGCAGCGCGCTTGACTACGTTGCTCCACTTCTCGCCGCGCCAGTTGCCGCGATTCGCTTTCGCCCACATGCGCGCATCTTCGATGCCGACAAGCACGATGTCGTCTGTCTGATTTCGATCGTCGTCTGCATCAAGCATGATGCGTCTACGTCGTGATGTGATGTTCTTCGCCATGTCTAAATGTATTACATTCTTGAATGATCGCGATCGAAAAAAAGCGCGTCGCCTGTGTGATCAGACGACGCGCTTCGTTCACTTCGATCAGCGTGCGCCGACTGTCAGCCCTGAAGCTGAAGCCATTCGCTGAAGATGTGATAGATCGCTTTCGCGTCACGCATCGCTTCGCTGTCTTTGTCTTCGAATTCGATCAGCGACTTCGCCTTGTCGATCGCTTCGTCGACGTTCTTCGCTTGCGCGTTGAAGACTTTGAACTTGTAGCTGATCATCGTCGCGTCATTCGTGCCGCGCGCTTTCTTCTGAATGCCGATCTTGCGTTCGTAGCGGCGCGCTTCTTCTTTCAGTTCTTCGAACTTGCTGCTGTTCGATTTGTCGATCCAATCTTCAGCTTCTTCAGGCTTCGCACGAACGATCGCAAGCACTTCTTTGATCTTCGAATACTTCGCCTTCGCAAGCTTCTTCGGGTCGACGCCAGCGTTCGCGAACGTCGTGTAGAATTCGATCAGCCACTGCGCTTTGCGATAGCGAATGCCAAGATCACGTTCGATGAACGCTTCGAATCCTTTGTGACCGCTGAACGCTTCACCAGTTTCAGGGTCGACTTCTTTTTCGAAGTCTTTGTCAGCAGCGATCTTCGCAAGCACGCCGCCAAGCGTGAAGTCGCTGATCGTTCCAGCAGCGATCAGATCACGTGCAGCGCGCACAGCAGACTTGCCCTTCAGCGCAGCAGTGACTTCTTTCGTCAGCTTCAGTTCGGCGACAGCTTCTTCGTCTTTCGTCGTCGCAGTCTTCTTCGTCGCAGCAGTCTTCTTCGTCGCAGCAGTCTTCTTCTTTGCAGTCGTCGACTTCTGCGTCTTGCGCGTTGCTGCGTCTTTCGAAGGCGTCGTCGTCTTCTTCGCAGCAGCTTCTTTGTTCGCAGCTTTCTTTTCAGCAGCTTCAAGCTTCTTCTGCTGCGCAGCAGCTTCAGCAGCATCTTCGTCTGCGTTCTTTTCAGCTTCGTCGCGTGCTGCTTCTTCTTCTTCTTCGTCGATTTCTTCGACTTCAGAAGTGTAGACAAGCGTCGCTTCTTTCGACTTCGGCTTGTCGAAGGGGACGGCTGCGTAGCCTTCAGCTTCTTCGCGCTTCAGCAGAATCAAGTCGCCTTGCTTGAATGGGATTTCATCGGATTCTTCGCCGATGTATTTCACGATGTCGTTCACTTTCATTTATTTTCGATGTGTGTTGTTCTGTTGTTCGATGATGATGACGCAGTGTGCGTCGCTTCTTTCGCGTCGACAATTTAAGCGTGACGAACGCGATTGAAATCCTTTTTTGAAAAAATTTTCAAAGCATGATGCGTCGATCACGCTTCGTCTTCTTGAATTCGATGATGTCTTCGACGCGTCGAAGCACGTCGCGCCATGTCGTGCAGATGTGATCGCCTTCCCACGGATAGTCAGCGCGCGCTTCAGTCGCGTCGTCTGCAAAGACCCAGTAGTGAACGACGTCAGCGCACACGCGATCGATGTCGACTGTCATGTCGTGCTGCTTCATCAGTCGTCGCGCTTTCGCATACGCTGCGCGTTCAGGATCGACAGGGCGCGGCATCTTCTTCACGACGTCGCGACGCATCAGCACGTCGGGTTTCTGAATGCGATTGCCTGTCAGCGATAGTCGCCAGACTTGTGCGACGCGACTGCGCTGCTTCAGCGACTTGTCACGAATGCTGACGATTTCGCGAATGCGACCGCACGTCGCTTTGCGACCGCTGACGACTTGATAGTGCCAACCGCTGACTAGCAAGAAGACGACGCCGCCCTTGCGAATGTCGACGCTGTTCTTGCGCCACTGCGCGAACGTCTGCCCTTTGCCCTTCGGTGCGTCATACAGCAGTTCGCACTGAACACCGAAGTCGCGCAGTGCTGCGACGACGTGACGCTGTGCTGCGCCTTTGACGTAGGGTCGACCGCTGTGTTCGCGAATGACGCGTGCGCCGTCGTCGCTGCTGTAGCCCGTGATCGCGCTGATCGCGCAAGGTCCGCAGTATCGATGCTTGCCGTGAATCTGATGAATCTTCATGTGATGTGATGTGGTGTGTGATGTTAAGAATTGATGATGACCTGCTTCAGTTCATCGATGCGCTGAAGATGCTTCTTGATTCTCTGCTGACGAACGCGAACGAAGAATTCAAGTGGCATCGCTGCCATGTAGTCTGCTGCTTCGCGCATCTGCTGCTTCGCTTCTTCGATCTTCGCGACAGTCGCGTCATATTCTTCGACAGCGTCGATCATTTCAGATGTGATGCTTTCTTTCATGATGTGATGTGTTGATGTCAGTGATCAGTTCTTGCCCTGCTTCAGCGTGCCGTTCGCGAACTGCTGAAGCATGTCGTCAGCAGTGCGATACGCTGCGTCGCGTCCGTCGACTTCAGTCCATGCCCAAAAACCAGAAGCAGCGTCAGACAGACAGACAGTGTGCTTGTCGTCTGCTTTCAGATCGAAGAAGTCGTTGATGCCCTCGCAATCACCGATCGACACGTGAACTTCGTCGAATTCAGTGTGATACTGCAAACAGCGTCCGGTTCCCCAGATGCCGTCAGCGTAGACGACGGGCGTGCCGTTCGCTGTGTGCGCGACGACTGTGTTGTGCTTGACGATCTTCCCGCCGCAGTTGAAGATGATCGCTTCAAGCTTGCGCTGTGCGTCAGTCGACTTCGACTGAACTTCGAACGTGACGACTTCGTCTGTCGTCGTGATGAACACGCTGTCGAACGATCTGTTCAACGCTTCAAGCGAACGATCGACTGCTGCTTGACTGATGACTGCTGTGACTTTGAATGATTTCATGATGTGATGTGTGTTGATGTTGATGATGATGATGATCAAGCTTCGACGATTTCGAAGTCAGCAAGCTTCATCTGGTCTGCTGCTGCTTCAGCTTCTTCGCGTGTCGCATACTTGCTGGAACCCAGCAGCGACTTCAGCGTGAAACGCTTCGCGTCTTCTTCTGCGCGATACGCGTCGAACGCTGCGCGTTC
>Ga0129351_1000531_pt1 | contig 14319 bp, 19 predicted proteins | sample CPBDNA_8_FD_94423 | JGI IMG/M metagenome (GOLD analysis project Ga0129351, IMG submission 94423) | Freshwater to marine salinity gradient microbial communities from Chesapeake Bay, USA - CPBay_Sum_27_0.2_DNA | ecosystem: Environmental > Aquatic > Marine > Coastal | place: USA: Chesapeake Bay... | reverse complement strand
GCGAGTTACATTACAGAGACAGATACGTTACTACAATGGAAATAGAAACGTATGACATGGCTGCAAATAAAATTCATACAGTAAAATGTTTTGAAGTATGGCCATCTCAGATCTCGCCTGTCACTTTAGGATGGGCGCAAAACGATGAATATGCAAGAGTGCAAGTCAACTTTCAACTTAGATTCTTTACATCAGAGACGACTGACAGTCCTACTGCAGCGCCTGGTGAAAGAGAACTTACTGCTATGGAACAATTATTAAGAATTGGCCAAGCTGCTAAAGCACTTAAGTCTAGTTGGAAAAAGCCAACGAATGTTGGTGACGTAATTAATGTTGTTAGCAATGGTCAAACATTCTTGAAGACACTTGGTGGCAAAACTTAAATATAATGGAGAAAAATAATGGCATTACCAAAATTACAGCAACCGCTGTTTGATTTGACATTACCTATAAGCGGAAAAAAAGTAAAGTTTAGACCTTTCCTTGTAAAAGAGGAAAAGATTCTGCTGATTGGTAAAGACGGAGGACCTAAACAACAGATGACTGCTATCAAGCAATTGTTATCTGAGGTCATCGTAGAACCTAAGAAATTTAACCCCGCATCTTTGATCTTAGCAGATATGGAATATCTGTTTATGAAGCTGCGTGCAAGATCTGTACAGAATATTGTTACACTTAAGTACAGAGATAAAGAAGATAACGAAGTGTACGATTTTGAAGTTAATCTTGATGAGATTGAGCCAACAATAGATGAAGATCATGTTAATGTAATTGATCTGGATGGTAATATCGGCATTGAGTTGAAAGAACCAACATTAGGGTTAATTGAAAAGCTAGACATAAAAGAAGGCGAAGAAGCAAGTAGAGAGAGCGTCTACAAACTTCTTGCTGGATGTATTGTTAAGGTTTATGACAGTAATGAAGTGTACGATGACTTTACTGAAAAAGAAGCGGTAGAGTTTATTCAAAACCTTGACATGAATATGTTTGAAAAATTAAAACAGTTTTATGATACACTACCTAAGTTGACTCATACATTTGAGTATACTAACAAAATGGGGAATAGTAGAAAGATCAAGCTACAAGGATTAGCCGATTTTTTTTAATGTTGCTGAGCCATAATACGCTCGCAAATTATTATTCAACAATTTTTGCATTGGTTCAGCATCATAAATACAGTATATACGACGTGGAACATTTGATTCCTTATGAGCGTGATATTTACGTTGCTATGTTAGTCGACCACTTGAGACAAGAGAAAGAGAAGTGGGAGGCGCGAAAGTCTCAGCAAAGTGCATCGGTGAAGCGTTATACACCTAAACGGAGATAGACATGGCAGAAAATGTTGATAATAGTAGAAACGAAGTCGAGATAGATCTCGATAAGTACATGGCTTTGATAGATAAGCTAGACAAAGCTGAAGACACTATTTCAGAAATGAAAAAAGAAGCGCAAGAAGCTAAGAAGAGACTTGCGCCACCTAAGCGTAAGTTTATGGATATCTTTCTCGACGACAATGACGTAAACGAGAAAGCTATTATTGGATTTATATCATTCTTCTTAATGACCATATTTGGGATATGTGATTTGATCACAGCATTTATGGGGCAAGACCTAGTTATATCTGATACCATCTACACATCGTTTGTAGTTGTTACGCTTGGTGCGTTTGGTATATCAGAAGCAGGCAGAGCATTCGGCGGAAAATAATAAATGGCACTTCCAACCCCTCAAGTAGACGTAACATTAGATCCAGCACCTATAGCTGATGCAATAGCAGCATCTATACAAACGGTAATGCAACCGCTTATTGGTAGCATGCAAAGCATGACCGATAAGTTTGAACAGGTCGCTGAAGAATTAGTTACTCCGGATGAGGGTGATGGAGAAAAGTTAGGAGTCGCAGGTGTCCTAAACCAACAGCTTGAAGTAATGCAAATGCAATATGAAAAGCTGGATGGCATTTTTAATTTTACAAAAGGCGCTGATACAAAATTACATAGCATCATGTACGATGCTTTGACTAATAGAAAGAACCAAGAGACACTAGAGGAAATCAGAGATGCGGTTAGAGACGAGATGGATGCACTCGGAGCTAAACTTGAGCAGAGTGATGCAAGCAGAGAAGAGGATGCAGAAGACCAAAGTGACGCCGACGAAGAAGCTAGAGAGTTCGACAGAGAAACAGCAGACAACACAAGAGAAATTGCAGACGCAGCCGGAGAAGCATCAGAAGGTATGCCCGACATGCCTGCACCTGCAGCTGCGGGAGATAAGCCAGAGAAAGGAGCCAAGCAAAAGGCGCCTAAGGGAGATGGAATTCTTGGTGGAATCTTCAAAGAGATTAAGGGATTTTTAAAAGTCATTGGAAAGATTGGCCTAATGATAGGTCTACTAGCAGCTGCTGTATTTGGAGCTGGCGATGGGGTATTTGTAAAAATAAAAGAACTGTTCAATAGAATGGTTGAAGTACTTGCGCCTGTATTAGAAACCTTAATGACTAAGGTTGTACCTCCTTTACTAGACGTGTTAATGGTTGTTATGGATGCGTTCATGCAGATCGTTGAAGCGTTGATGCCAATAGTTATTCAAATTATAGAGACTTTATTGCCTCCAGTAATTGATCTATTCATGACAATTGTTGATGTGTTTATGAGGTTGGTAGAAGTGCTGTTGCCTCCTATCATGGAGATAGTTGATGCAGCATTGCCTGTCGTAACTCAGTTAGTAGAATTATTAGCCTCTGTATTAATGACATTAGTAGATGCATTGATGCCTGTATTAGAACCTTTGATTGGATTTATTGCTGATACAGTAGTAGTTGTAATCGAATTGATAGGAGCTGTTATAGGTGGCGTACTTAAATTCTTCTCGGATCCATTAGGATACATTCAAGATGGTCTATCATATCTTGCTGATGGTGGCGATATGATACTAAGTGGTCTTGGAGGATTTATTAACGGTCTTATTGAGTTTATTGCTGGCTTGGTAGAAAAGATTCCTTTTGTAGGAGATAGCGCTGCGGCAGGACTTAGAAGTCTTAAAGTTTCATTTGGTGAGGCAGCAGAAGAGAGAATGGCACAGCGAGCTACAGAAAGAGCACAACGAGCAGCAGATAGAGTTGTTGATGAAATAGATATGAGTGCACCGCCAGATGAATTTAAAGCAGCAATAGAACAAAGGGTTGCTGATGGTGATATGACTCCTGAGGTCGCTGGTATACTTCAACAGCAATACGAAGAGCAAAGCGGCGATCAAGGTACAGCGCCTACACCAAGTACTCCTACAAGCACAAACGATGCAACTGGAGTTCAGACAGCTGACGTACCAGACATAGGTACAATTGATGCTGATAAGATGATCAACGTAACAATGCCTGAAGGATTAGGACCTGTTAGTGGTCAACAAATTATGGTTACTAAGTCACCAGATAGTGAAGGCAACATCTATGCATATACCCCTGATGGTAAACCTATAGGAAAAGTAGAAGCGGCATCGGACTTAGGAAAAGTAATATCCCAGTTGTCAGCAGAAGAATCCATAAACCAACAAGTAGCAGCAGAATCTTCAATAGATGCATCAGCGTTGCCGGTAGATACAGAGCAACTCCCCACAGGAAGCGCAGTAATAGATACAGCAACAGCAGAGACAGAAGAAGCTCAATCATTAGCAATGTCCGGTGGTGGTAGTATGAACACTAATATGGCCATGACAAGTGTAGATCAAAGTCAAAGAGTTGTTAACCAAAACTCGACCACCGGCATAATATACACCGGTGGCCAAAGTAGCCTAGGCGGAAGATCCGGCCCAGGCATTCCTGGTTAATTATTCTTCAGCTAATTTCTTAAAGAAATCAAGAGAACCGTCATCATCATCATCTTGGATGATAGGTGCAGATTCCATTTGCTTCTCTGGAATAGAAGGAGCCGCTACTTGTTCAAAAGAATCATCTTCTGCAGTTGTAGAAACATTACTTCCATCTAGACCTAATACTCTATTGAGTTTAGCTTGAAGCTCTTCAAAGGTTTTGAAGTTTGACGGATCAACAAAGTCGTTAAGAGCGTATTGTGATTGCCATACTGCCTCTAGTTCGCCATCTTCATCAAATAAAGGAGCAGGAACATCAAGTTCAGACTTGTCGTAGTTTCTGTACCCTTCTACATTACGAATTTTCAATTTGAAGTCAGCGCCTTCCCACAAATCAAATGGGTTCACTGGCTTCTCATCTTCGAACTGAGGATTCATAGCCTCGTTTAGCTTGTCAAAGATTTTCTTACCATACTTGTAAAGGAATACTTTACCTTCGTTATCTGGATTAGCTGGATCTTTAACAACATAGATATTGCTAATGAAAGAAAGTCTACGCTTTTGCTTTCTAGCTTTATCTTTGTTTGACTCAATACCAGAGTTCCACAACATAGAGTTGTATTCTGATACTGGATCTTTTTGACCTAGAGTGGTCAATGAGTTTTCAATATACCAACCGCCAGGTCCTTGGAATCCGTGATCCCAAATTCTTACGAATGGTACGTCCTCACCATTAGACTCTGGCAAGAATCTAATAACAGCATAGCCATTACCAGCCTTGTCGACTTCTGGTTTCCAGAAACGATCGTCTGGACCAGGGCCGCTAGTCTTTGTGTTGAGTTTATTTAGAGATTGAGTTAGCTTATCAAAGCCCTCAGTACGATTGCGCTTAAGCGCTGCAAATGAATCTGTCATGTATCCTCCTATATGCGTTATATGACGTTATATGCGTTTTATTTAAATTTAGAGATAATGATATCTCTATACTTATTTATGTCAACATTGAGAAAGGGGCTGTATTTTGTTGCTTTCATTTTTATGTCAGGCCACATAATATCATCCTTCAATTCCTTATCCCAATATTTGAACATTTTAACACATCTATCAATTAAGATCAACGTCTCAAGGCAAATATCTTTGCGCATGTACAATCTTAATAGATATGGATGTGAGTTTTGAGGCACAATGATGTTGTCATTGAAGTCCTCTTTCATCTTGCTAAGGTCGTTCTTAAACACATAGCTCAATGATTGCTGTCTCTTTCTATATTCAGTGTAAATCTCATTTGCTTTGTCTTCTCTAATGTCGCCGATATAAAAGTCATCGCTGTCAATGAAATTAGCAATAAGAAACTCAACTGGATCCTTCTGCTTTGTTAGCTTATAGAAAAAGTATTTGTCTCTTCTAGTGTCGAATGTAGTACGCCATGCTTTCACTTTACCGTTATACTTGAAATAGTCATAGTTCTTGTCTTGAAAGTGACTCTTCAATGCTAGGTATTTGATATATGCGTCGTACGGTTCCACGGTTGTTATCCTGCCTCTTAATGACACAGCTTCCATAATATAATCCTTTTTAAAAAGGTAGCTTACTTACTTTTTCAACTAAGTTCAACTCTTCTGCGTTCTCATAGAGTAGTGCTTTTAATTTTTGATTCCTCTGTATAAGCGATGCAATAGTTTCAGGCTCTATCTCTTCATTTGAAAGAAGAAATTCTTGCACTGCCTCCAAGTGGTTGAGATGTCCTTTAGACTCTTTAACCATATCGTTTATCACTTCAGCAAAAGCAGCGCTACTCAAAACTTCTAATTCAATTTTTTTAGACATATTCCCAATTTACGTTCCAGAGCCTTTTTCTATATTTGTGATAAGGATCTCGATTACGTACTCTTATATAATTAACAATTGGTGATGCTTGTCTTTGCTTTTTAGTTTCTTGTCTGACGTAAAAAGGATCCCTCCTAGGAATCTTTACGACCATTCTTTTGTCGTCGTCATCGCTTAACAAATCATAATCCCATTCCTTCCAACCAGGGCGGCCAATTCCTAAAAAGAATTCCGCATCACCGTGCCTCACACCCTGGAATTCAATATCATAACCGCCGGTTGACCAAAAGGCCTCACGTGTCATGATCCATGTGTTAGGATGGGTCTTATACTTAATAATACCTTTCTTACAAAGGAGCTCGTAACCAGACATTATCTCTGGTGCTTCCATGTCTACTTTAGGTACATAATACATTTTAGGGTTTAGCTTCTTTTCAAATCGAAGAAACTCATACATGCCTACGGACTCAAAACAATCGACATCAATTAACATCAACCAGTCTGTCTTTACATGCTTAACACCAATGTTTCTACATACGTGGGAATTGAATCCTACGTCTCTCATAACATCGATACCCATTACGTTAAATCTGCTTTTGTGAAGCTCGATTGTCTTTCTAAAGAACTCACGGCCTTCAGCATGCCCGTCGTTTACAAATATAACTCGAGGCTCATAGCCATGCTTTTCTTTCATCCAACTATAGAACTGACATTGGTTATACAAATGATCTTCTTGACCATACCATGTCATCACACAAGTGATATCGTTCCACCTAACCTTCTTCATTAATAACCTGCTGCCTTAGCGTTTAACATCACTCCTTCTTCGTCTAGCCACAGTTGACTGTATGTTGTGTTTTCGTAATCATCAAACCAAGGCCCGCCGTCTGTGTAATGAATAGCTTTAGGATTTTCTAATAGATAATAATCATCTAAACAATTCCACTCTAATGGCAATGCACCAATATCTTCGTCATCTAACCATCTTAATTGATGGAAGTCTAGTCCAGGCCTATGGTTGTTTAAGAACTCAGGAACGAGTCTCTGGTTCTTAGGATGTTCATTATTAAACAACATAAAGCTGGCCCAGTTTTTTCTGTATGCTCTATGTTGAGCTATTCCGTCCATTTTAATTTGACTGTTAGGGATGTATCCAGGATGTTGTACAACGTACACTGCTTTGTCTGCATCAATGTTATCAAGTATCTTAAGAGGGTCTTCTAAGAACAAAAAGTCGCAATCTACAAAAAAGCTCCATCCTTTGAAGTCGCTCAAAAAAGGAACCCAAAATCTTGTAAATGTAAAATCTGTAGATTGAGGCTCTCCCCAATCCCTGCTGTAGGTTTCTATGTCTTCGCTAAAAAGTTTGTTGGTCTTTATCTCAGATCTTTGATCTATTGAGTATTTACAGACGTCAAAAGCTCTAGCTTCTCTCTTGTCGTAGCCTATGAATATTTGGTGTTGATAGCCAGTACTTGTACTCATGAATTATCTCATCCCTCTTTTCTACCGATTTATGAATATACTCCTCTATTAGTTCTGGATGGAAATCACTCCAATACTCCCAAACTATGGCCCAAGGAAAAGCCTTTTGTGTAATTTGCCCTTTGCTAAAAATGATCATCGGTAAACCAAGCATTCTGGCAATCCACATATGAGCCCCATGATACCCTATAACGCATCTTGAAGACAACATAGTCTTCATAACTTCTTGCATAGGTGTTTCATAATGGACGTGTTTAATGTTCCATCCTCTTTTCTTAATTAACTCTCCTACCTTTGGCCAAGCATAACCAGAAGGAGTACGTGCTAGAGGATCTTTCCACGCTTTATTTTTATCATACTCGTGCAAAAGCTGTTTATGTTTCATACTTGTTACTAGAGTGATGTCTCTCCACTCAGCATGTCCGTTATTATAATCATTGAGACCAGACTCGCCAAAGCGTAGATTGTGCATCTCCATTTCTTTTGCATCGTAGTTATCGTGATTGTAACCAAGCTCTGAATTGTATACGTGCTCAATTCTTACACCATAAAAAGAAGGCTTCTTTAAAAAGTTAAACGTTATATCAATCCATTGTTGAATTGTTTCTGAGTCATCTTCTTTGTACTTTGTTGGCTCTGCTTGCTTCCAATGAAATCTAAGTATTACATCAGTGCTATTTTTTTCAGCACAGTTCATTGCATACGATATAGGACTAATTATGTCCCCGTAACCAATCTTGCCTTTCCAATTTATAACTAATGGATGCAAGTTGTCTTGTATTGAGTGCTCGTTATAATCTGGCACTAGTGGATCGTCAACTCTAAATGGAGTGTGGGGATTATTTGGCACTAAAAGTTTACCTCTTCATCGTATCTAACAACTACAGCAGGGAATGTAGCTTTCTTAACTCCAAGCTCAGATTGTCTTTCTCTAATTAATTTTTCCCATTCGTGTCTTGTTCTAACATTGATGTGCAAGTTGGTACCATCTTTGAAAGTCTTCTTAGCAAGAGTTGTAGATACATTTAAAAACAATACACGTCTTGTGTATAATAAAAGCCTATCAAGAAACTCTACGGTGTGATCAGGATGAACGTGCTCGAGAACATCGGTACATATTACCATATCAAATCTAGTGTCTGGGGGTGGGGTGGAAAATTCTGGTACAGCGGGATCGTATAGAGTTAAATCACCAATGACGTTGTTAAAAATACCTCGCCAATTTGGAGTCTTCCAAAATACAGCTTTGCCACAACCATAGTCAAGCACAGAGCTTACATTAAGCAGTTGTGCTAGTCTAGTTAATTCCGGAATGTGTTTAAGAAGAGCAGTTCCTCTTGAGAATCTTGATCCTTTATGGAGCTCTTTGTATTCTTCAATTATTTCATTCTGATTCATAATCTAATTTCTTTGACCGTTTTCTATTATATTTAGTCCGGTCGATATGAGTGGCAGGTCGTGTTAGCCTGTCCATGTATTTTTTTACTGGCGACCTTCTGGCCGGCTTCTTCGATACATTTGCCACAGTTAGTTCCTACTTTAAGTATCATAGACGGATCGTCTTTTATCATTTTGCTAGTAATAGCGTTACAGATGCATACGTACATACTTCCCTCAAAGGTGATGATGTGGCCCCTCGTTGGTACCCTCGCCCATTCATCCGACTAACCTCCCGCTCTTTGCTAGTCTTACCGCTACCGGGAGCACACCAGAAGCTCAACCGGCAAATCAAGATGTAAGTATACTTTATTCTATGTATAATGTCAACACTCTACACCCATGAAAAACTAACGGACATTCTTTGTCCTAGAATTATTGGTGTATGGTGGGTTCCTGCTCTAATAAAAATAGCATCACCAGGATGAATCACAGCTGAGCTGTGAGCCTTATCTCCGTAGACACTTTCACAACAGTAGCCTGTTTGACCCCATAGGTTTAATATAATTACATCCATCTCGTCTGTATGTCGGCCATAGTTATGACCATTTTCAATCCAGTTAGCATATATGTGTGCGTTTGTAAACTGGTACTCTTTTGTTAACTTATCTACTACTTGTTTTGTTTTACCTTGAAACGTTCCGGTAAATTGAAGCCACCTATTGTTGTAGTTGGCCGCGTCGTTTTTAGATAACCATTTGTTCTTTTCAGCGAACTTGTATTGGTCTACTACATCAAGAGCAGTGTGTGATACAGGATGAAAGTTTCTAAGAACTCCGAATCCCCAATCATAATGTTGTTCGATCTCGCTAAAGCGGGATCCATTTTCTCCTGGATCAATCTGTCTCATTTGTCTTATACCAACTTACTAAAACTAAACGTGTGCCTTTTTCAACTTGACCAACCCCGTGCAAAAGATCTCTTTTGTATATCATAGTTTGCCCATCTTTAACTTGGACGACTTTAGGGATTATTTTTTGGTCGATTGGGGCTTCTTGCCCTTTCTCCCTTTTAGCATACTTGTTTGATGGACGTTGTCTTTTCTCGTACGGAAGATGGACCAAAGTGTCACCTCCTATGCAGTCGCTCTTTAGTACCGTAACCATGGTAAGACCAACATCATCAACATTATCAGTATGCATTCTTGTAAAGGCTTCTGGGCCATACTCTAAAAAATAATGACTATACAGTTCTCTCTCAGCAAACTTTTCTAGTGCTCCAAACGCATCAATCCCTTCTCGTTGTTCGCCTGTAGGATGTCTCTTATCAACATCAAACAGATTGTAGTCTTGATGAGCTGGATTTGAAGGCATAGATAAAAACAACTTAATCAGTTCTGATACCTGTCTGTCCGAGAGAATATTTTCTACTGTATAACTCATATTGCTATTATATATTCCTAACTATTAAATGTCAACAGGAAACCCCTCCGAAGAGGGGTACCAGTAAGGAAATTAATCCTTATGCTGCTTGCGCAAACTCTAGAGCAGACTCAAGAGCGTTAACTTTCTTAGTTTTGTTAACGCCATACCAAGCACTGTTCAATCGAGTGTCATTTTCACGACCCATCACATGATCTGTCATGAATGTTACAGCATTGAATGCTTGCCAGTATGAACCTTCAGCAAAGTTAGCTCCAGGTTGTGTGTGGACAATATTCATTGCAGTCTTAGCATTCTTAGATGCATACTTATCAAAGTCTACAACAGATGCTGGATTGAATCCTACGCCTTTCACTTTAGGGTTCTGGTTAGGGAACACCGTAGCAAAGTAAGTACGTAATGACTCTTCGCTGTAACGCTTGCTTGAAAGGAATGAAGCCATATCTTTGTATGTTTCCATTTTGCCTTTAGCAATTCCAAGAAGTGATTTAGCTTCTTCAGCATCAAACGCTTTCTTGTGGTTCATTGAGATTTGATACTCACCTTTTTGAGCAAGTGACAAAGTCAACGTGTTATTACATACAACACGGATTGGAGTAAATCGAATATCGACTGCTCGTCCGTACATATGTGGGTTAGTTAAAAGTAAGTATGACTCAACTAAGTCCTTACCGTTAATTGTGAAGTCGTCCTTCACTTTTGCAAGACACCAAACTTTTTTGCCGTCTTGTAGAGATCCAGCAGTGTGCATCTCCATATCGCCAGCTTCAACGAACTCCCTAAAGAATTCAAAAGCGTCAGCGTTCTGGACAGGATGCCAGTTCTGCTTGACCATGTCAAGAGGTTGTCCATCAGACTCCCTAATCAACATATCGTGGCCAGAATAAATGTCCTCGCCATTGAAAGAAGCAAAAGAAGGTACCTTTACTACTTTCCAGTCAAGACCAGCTTCGACCATCATATCATCTACAGAAATGTCATTGTTCACTTTCGTGCCAAGACCGTGCCAAGGAAGCTCACCTGCGTAAGCCATTGTTTCTACCATATGTGCCATAATATTTCTCCTATTAATATTTCACTTTATGTAGCCATTATCCTATAAAGTTGATTTGAGGTCAACAGCTATTTTAAATTAAATGTGTTTACAAGTTCCACGGAACTTGAATCCTGGACAAGAACATTTGCCATCTTCGATAACATACTGCTTGCCGTTAGAACCCATTACAATTTTAACATTCTCACGAGTTAATGGATCAGGACGTTCACCAATCTTAATAAAGGTACGACGAGTCTTGCTAAATCCTTTTAGAGGATTTTTAAACACCACATCGTTATGCTGAACAAGGTGTCCTTGTAGGTTGACATGATAGATCCCGCTAGGGACATTCATGTCGCCCCAATCAGTTGTCTCTTTTAGTATCTCAATCATTACGCTGCCTCCTTTGGAGCATAAACTTTGAACCACTCCTCAAGATCCTCATAAAGGACGTAGTTGCCATTGATCATCTCGAAAGATAATTCGTACTCAGAACGCTCGCCGCCCTGAGACTGAACCCAAGTTTCGTACTTCTTGGAGATCTCAAATCTCATGTGACCGAACTCATCGTTCTTGGTAACTTTGTGGCAAACCCAAGCGTCGCCATCGAACCACATATAGGTTGGTGTTTCCCATTCCTCAACATGGTCTGACTCAACGAAGTCAGCATCATCGATGATCTGCCAATCGAGAACATACTCGATGAAACCATCGCTCTCAGAGGTAACAGCATCAAGAGCTGATTTACGGAACTCTGCATCGCAGGCCTCAGAGAACGCACACTTAACGATATAAGTGTCGCCACCCTTGAACTTCCAGTAAGCGTTCTCACCGGTACCCAACGAGCCGTCCTCGTTCCAGGCATAATTCTCTTTGTGTTGTGTTTGAATAACGATTTTCATATTGACTTCCTCACTAACTTATGACCCCATTATAGCTAAAAGTCTATTTGAAGTCAACAGTTTGACAAAAATAATTAATCGTTATAAATCAATAAGTTACGAATTTTTTTCGTATTTTGTGATATTTTTTATCGGAATTTTCGCTGTTTGTAGCTCGCCATCCCAGCGAACATCGACGCCATGCACGTCTTTAATAATCCCAGATATCAGATCCCAATTCTGAGGCCTATTCTTGGTTTGATTGGCTGTTCTGAAGCAATTGTAATCTCTACACACCTTAGGACGGTCATTGTAAATTCCACACTTCTTGGTACCAGCTTCTTTATCTACTTCTAGCTTAGGGCAGGTAAATTTGATTCTGAATCTTGCTCGCTCCTCATGAACCGTTTTATTATCTCTGATAGACCAGTGTTCAACGACCTCGTTTTCATACCAGATCAATTCAGTCTTATCAGACTGCCCCGCCATAACGTTTAGCCACTCAGGGCCGTTCACAGGATGCACGCTTTGCATTTCAGATGTCCACTTACAGCAATGCCCGCAACGGACACAAACATCACTGGTTATAAGGCTTTCGTCTAATTTCTCCATACTATAACTTTCCCTTCTGGCAGAGAAGAGTATAATGATCGACCAATTTGATGTCAACGCTTAACATAAAAATTTTCCTCAATTTATCAGTTAATGCTATATAATATAGTAAAACGTGTTTAAAGACAACGTTGACTAAAAATATAAAATGAGGGATAATGCCAAAATGATTCGAGCAATTATGATTTGCGATTACAACAATCCTGTGTCCGTTGCATATTCTAAGATTGCAATGGCCACCTGGAAGGACGTTAAGAACGTTGAAGTTGAAAGATGGCAATGTTATACACCAGCGACTATTGATACCGCTCCATTTAAAATAAACTGGGGCAAGTATAGCAGTGCAGGAAAGTATATTAGAAACAAACATGAGATAACGCCAACGGAGAAGGCATGTCTTACATCAATGTTTCATTGGTGGAAGCATACTGCCGATACAGGCGAGAGAGTTATCATATTAGAACACGATGCTTATGTACGTGATCCAAAAGAACTGAGTAACCTGGTAAAAATTATGCCAGAGTTTGATCTCTGGAATCCAGGAATTGCAATGGAGTGCGCTTCGCTATCTCCTTACTTTGCAAAGTACTGTATGAAGAAGTGGTTAAAAATAGAAGAACAAGTTGACGCTGGTCCTATGGCAGAATTGTGGACTGCTATAGAAGAATGGATAAAAGTCGTTGCCATGTACGGAAATAAATTGGAGAATCAGATCTGTGCTGATTTAGGAGTGCCTGCAAGAAACAAGATTATGTGGCCTACTATCTTTAGTAACAACACGATAGGCATTGGCAATTTAATAATGGACGTGTTAAAAGGTAAAGTGGATATGCGTACTGCGCCTGTAACACAAGTATATTGTCCAGGGAAGAACACGCTCGTTCACCATTCAAAGCTAGGTGGCATTGGATATGGCGACAACACATACAGACAGATGGAGATAATTGATGACCTCAAAGCAGAAGCAAAAAAAGTTGGATAATCTTGCAAAAGCAAGAGAAGCAAAAGCTAAAAAGAATCCACCAGCGTATAGTCAGTTTGCAAAAGAAGTAGTTGCATTGCCTGACGACCATGAGTTTAGTTTAAAGAATGTTCGTGAATGGATCAAAGAAGCTAAGACTCATAAAGCAGCTGAACATAGAAACCACCTTGCTGGTAACTCTGGTGCGCTTGCAAGAAAAGAAATGTGGGCAGGTTACATTAATCAATTAGAATCATATTTAAGGTCTGGTGCATACGTCAGTGCATTTGCTGGCGGAGATATGAGTAAAAGGGTTAAACGATATTGTGTGTCTATGGCATACTATCCAGACGGTAGACCTAAAAGAGAGCTTGGCGTTTGGTACAAAGACTACATGCAAGTGTGGACTCCAGAGCTTGAGAATCAAGAAAGACAAGCGTATGGGCTGGAACCATTAGAGTTTAATGATAAAGGATATATCGTCGTCGATCGTCCCGTTGTATCTAAAGGGAATACTAAAAAGCGTAAGAAGCGAGAAATGACTCCAGAACAAAAACAGGCACTAGTGGAAAGATTAAGAAAAGCTAGAGAAGCAAAAGCTGCCAAGAAAAAGTCATAAATAGCAATATGGCAACAATTATTCCATTCCCTAAAAGCAATACTCACCCTGAGTTTGTTAAAAACGAACAAGAAAGAATCGAGAACATCAAAAAGTATCAAATGGAGCTGGCTCTTAATACTAGCATTCAAATGACTTATATGATTCTTGAAGAAGTTCTTGCACGTGGTATCGAGCTCAACGAAAATGATGGATCACTGGACCAACACTTGCTCATGGTATCTGAGTCTGTAAAGTCTTTAATGTTAAAGGCGTGTGATATTAGACACCCG
>Ga0129351_1000530_pt1 | contig 14334 bp, 14 predicted proteins | sample CPBDNA_8_FD_94423 | JGI IMG/M metagenome (GOLD analysis project Ga0129351, IMG submission 94423) | Freshwater to marine salinity gradient microbial communities from Chesapeake Bay, USA - CPBay_Sum_27_0.2_DNA | ecosystem: Environmental > Aquatic > Marine > Coastal | place: USA: Chesapeake Bay... | reverse complement strand
ATTTACAACTCCTGTTTCTGGCACATATTCCCCAATATTATTGGATAACACATTTCCGCCAGTATCTACAATTTCTAAAATCGTGCTATGCGTTTCGCCAATTCTATTTCTGATAAACCCTACTTTACCATTAAAAGTAAAGTTATCGCTAGTGACAATAGCAGTATCCTCATCTGGCCTTGCGAGCTTATTGAGGAAGTTGACTCTGTAATCTGCAGAAACAAACCTTAAAGTGGTGGCATTGTAAACAGGAGTAAACCTATTTTCCATTTGTACTGAAACTTTTGAGGAAAGGATTGAAGCATCAGCGCCGTCAATTGTTGCTGCTAATTTAGATTTTCTGAATACTTGATTAAATTTACCTAAATTTGCATCAAAGTATGTAGCGATAGTTTGCCTAATTTTATCCTCAATACCTCTTCGGGTCAAAGCAGTGACAGATTGATCATATCTAATATTTGTAATTAAATTAAGATATGTGAAATCTGGCTGGACAATTTCAGTATCAATTGAAATAATTGATAAATTATCAGTTAGCTGATCTGTAATTCTTGTTTCCAGAGCTGTTTTAATAGGAGCGCTAACATCATCTTCATAGATAATCGAAACAAGCACCTTGCCGTATTTCGCAGGAACATTATCTTCACCGCCCCAAGCATTAACTGATTTTACTCCTGGGATTGCATTAGAAATAATCGCAATATAATCATTGGGCGTTACTAAACGACCTTGCGCCAAATAGTTAAGCGGAGCATTAAGCCTGATACTTTCGGTACTTTCTTTCTCAGCACCAAATGAGGATTTATTTACAGTAGTCACGATTGGAGTGTAAGCGATACCATTCACTTCAATTGTCGTAGTCGGTGTGAATAACTCAGCGCCGTTTGCTTTAGCTCCATTTGAAGAGATATACGTTGCTCTAATAATATTTCCCGGAGAAGGAGCCTCTCCAGTTAAAGTGCCATCACCAAAGTTAAGCTCATAAAAACCATTGAAAGTTTCAACAGGTAAATACAGCCTCGTCTCCGCACCAAAATCAGTAAGCTGTCCAGGCGTCAAATATTCAACGCCTAAAGTATCTGCCGCATCTTCAAAAACACGAAGTCTCAGCGTACTCAAGTCTAAGGAAGCATCAGGAATCACATAAACTTGTCTTTCAAGCGTTGTATCAACGAGAAACGTTTTTACCTTTTCAACGCCTTCTTTAATTGGAACAGAAAAGTTACCATCTTCGTCTTTGAATGTGTAAATACCTAAGCCAGCAAAATCAATTGTTGCTGTATATTCTTCAGTAGTCCTGAATGTGTAGGTGACATCATCTAAAGTTGCAGTAAATTCAGTCCCTGCAGGCAAGAAAATTTCTTCGGGCTTGACCGCAGCTGTTGTTAAATTGAGTGAAATATTCACTAATGCTTGTGACGCAGTTTTTGATCTAGGTACATAAGCAAAGTTTAACGAAAGATTCACCAAAGAAGAGCGTAATTGCGCTGTTTGTAAAAACGTTTCATTAAGAGCAAAGTTACCTAATAACGCATTTTGGTGAGTATTGAACGCTAAAACGTCAGCAATAGCACTTAGTCCAGAAGTTTCAAAATCATAGTCTTCAAACTCTCCTGTAGTTTTCATATATTCAAGAATACGGCTCTTGATAAATGCGAAATCTAGTTGGTTTGATGCGATTACTGTAGCCATTTTTTATCTTAACCTTGAGAATGCTGTTTCTATCTCTACTATTTCGTCTGTAGTCACGACCCTAAAACGAACGCTCACATTAATCGAATTTTTATCTAATTCGTCTTGAACCCTAACTTGTAAAAGTTCGGCTCTTGGTTCCCAATTCTGCATAGCTAATCTTACGTTTAGCTCAATTTCATCAATTGTATCAGGCGTGACAGGCTCAAACAACAAATCTCTGATGTTAGCGCCAAAATAATAATTGAAAGGACGTTCGCCAAAATTGGTTTGAAGCAAAGTTTTAACTGCTTGTTTTACAGCAGCCGCTTCTTCCTTCTTAAAGATATCTCCGTCACCTTTTTTTGCAAAAGATAAGTCAATATCCGAATATGCAGTAGCTCTCGCAGATATTAAGGATTTAGTTCCTAAACTTGCGTCCTCAAAAGAAAGTGCTTTTGTTACTGCCATTAAAGAGTTGTCCTATTTATTTGTTATTTATACAACTAATTCAGCTAATCCATTACGCAAAGCTACATTAAAATTATACTCAGTTCTTATAATACGCCTAAAATTACCTATGTATTTATTATCAACTTTTGGCATTGTTACAATAATTTGAGCTGTTAAGTTTTGATTTGGATCGACAGTATCATAACTTAAAATTAATTCATCAAACATCATAGAGTCTTTGAAATAGCATGCGATGTTAAATGCTCCTGCAGGATCAGGATTTCCGAATTCGTCAGTCACGTCATAAACAGCAACTCTACCTGTCCCTTGTAATTCTAAAATATTTCCGGGAGTTATAGTGTATGTCGTTTCTGGAAAAAATAATCCTTCAGCTACAGTCAGTCTTGATTGAGCGAACCTTCCTGTATTTGCCCTCACACCATTAATCAAAAAAGTTTGAAGGTATAAATGTTTGGCTACTTCTTTTCTTTCTTCAAAGGTCAATTCAGCAAGATAATTTCTTGCGAACATGGAAACTGAAATGCCTTTTCCTAATTTCGTCGAATTAGAAATTTCATTAAGAACTACAGGATTATACTGACGTTCAGGAATAATATGTTTGAAACGCAAATTATCCTTATATCTTAATTTAGGGACAGCGCTTAATCCATACCGATTTGTCCCATACTTTGCTTGGGATTCATTAGGAACGATTCTTTTCACAGCCGTAGGCGTCGATTGCATAAACCTAAAATTAAGCGCTCCCTTAGCAAAAGCAGTCCCTAAAAAAAGCTTATCCTGACGGTTTTTAGGGTCTCTGAGCAGCCTTCTAACTTGCGCAGGAGTTATATTATCGTTACGAATAATCATTCTAGACCTAACCCTAATTTGATTCTTTCTCTAATGTCGATAGCTTGTTTAATTTTGTTTCCGGGATCAACATCAACGGCCATGACGCCCTCATCAGTCCTATAAAGTGTATTAGCTATGTTAGCGTTGGTCGGCTCAGTGTATTGAGTGCTTATGTCTGAGATTATTGCTGAAGATGGATTTGTTGTACTCGTAGCAAAAGCAGTCAAATCCGATGCTGAAGCTATGCTATCTTGCGCATCAATACCGCCGCCCACTGATACATTATCAATAACATTTAAGCTTTGATTAATTGTTGCATCATCATCAACTAACAAATCACCAATAACTCTTAATGTGCCATCCCAAGCGTAGCCATAATGATAAACGCCCTCTCCACCTATCGTACCCCCTAAAGCATGCCATTGAGCAAGCGTAGTTGCTATTTTCATATTAGCAGCAGCGATTGACATTTTGGTTTCCGAAGAAATGTGCATGAAATCTTTACTTAAAAATTCTACCTTACCTTCAACCCAATTCGCTTGCTTTCTTTTAACGAAGGTGTTCTTAGAACCTAATACAAGTTCTGTATTAATTTTTCCAACTGTAAGCGATTTATGATCAGTTACAGTTGTTTCTTGAGTTCCTTGAATTTCCTCCACGACATCTTTTTCGACAACTTCAGTTTTGTGTCCCTTTACGGTAGTTTTCATATCACCTTCAACTGTAAGGTTCATATCACCTTTGACAGTCAAATTTAAATTACCATTATAAACTACTTGCCCGTCTCCAAAAACATACATGTTAAAGTCAGCTCCAACGAGCTGTACTGTTTTACCCTTGGAATTTACAACAAGCATTTCTTCTTCTTGTAACATTTCAATACCAGTACCACATTTATGGTTAAATGTTACTCTTGGGTCAGAAGGAGTATCATCAATTTCAAATCTATGTCGCTGGTCTGGATTTGGGTTTGTTGATTCAGTGACTTTATTATAATGGTATTTTGGTTGCGGGTTTTGTGGAACATAAAACGGATTCCCTTCAGGGAAAACTAACTTTGGTTTCCACTCATACCTTGCGGGTTGAGCTAAAGTTTTTTCCTGTTGATATTCTGGAACAGGGAAGGTTGCGTCAGGATCTTTAAATCCGTAATCACCTCCAGCGCCTTCAGATGGAGCGGCAGCGTCATTTCTTTGTTCGCCCCCTTCTCCGCTGGTATCGCTTACAGTATCTTCGCCTTCTTCTTCTTGTGGAACGTTTTGACCATTACACCCTTCAAATCCATTTTCAGAGCCATCACCAAATTGATTCGGGTCAAATTCTCCAATACCTTTATCTTTGGCATCCCACCCAGCTTGGAGGACCTCTTTTGGAAAAGCTCTTTCAGCCCCAGCTTGTTCCATGTAAGTGATAGCTTGCATAAATGTAGTGCCAAAGGCTCTATCATTATTAAATGAATTAACAATCGGCGTATATTGATTGAAATTAGGATACCCATTCTGTTGCATATAATTAACGACAGAAGGGATTACATAACCACTGGTATTATTTTCTGAAGTTGGGGATAGAATATTCATCAACTCATTTGTGTTTGATGCTCTACCATCAAATTTGGCTTGGATATTTTTTGCTAATGCCCTTGCGCCATATACAGGTGTGGCGAAAACATCATTTACGCCTTCTGCTACCGCTGTAGTGCCACATGCACCTAACCATCCAACACCAGTTTTAATATTACCTGGATTATTTGCTCTAATTGAAGCTGGACCTGCCATTAACTTACCCTTGCATACTGTATTCTTATTAATTCATCTATAGGAATAGCGCCAGTTTGACGAGTTTCTTGCGCTGTTTGAACATTAATTTTATTAAACTTTTTTCTTACATATTCAGGAACATTAAAATGAGGGTCTGATCTTCTAGTAACGTCAATATCATTGTGGCCCCATGCTTGACCACCCGGAATCACTGTGTAAAAAGCTTGCATGAATGCATCAAAAGTGTTAAACTGTTCATCAGTAAATGATCTATCAGAACGTTTTGAACTTTTTTGTTTACGATTGCCGAGCTTTCCTCCAGCAAACGCAATACCGATGCTATATTGGTTATGGTTATTAAAAGTATGAGCGCCTTTACGAGATATTGGGCGGCAAACCTGAAGAGCGCCATCCCTCTTAATGATGAAGTGATACCCAACATCCGTAAAACCACGCTTGAAGACATCCCATTGAAATAACACGTCATAATCCACATTCATGTCTCTAGTCGTGTCTGTAGCATGCACAACGACTTCTGTAATTTCTCGTGCGCATGAACGAATGTACGCTTCCATTTCTTCATATGTCTGAAGAATGGTTCTTTGAGGCACGCTTTTAAAATCTATTACTGGTATAGAAGGCGAGCCTACATTTTCAGTTAATAAATCAGATACTGTAATATTATCAGAAAGATAAGCAATGTCCACGATATCTTCTAAAATTGAAGATTGAAAATTTGCCTTATCTAACATATTAGCCGAGCGCTCAATCAATGTATCTGCTGCATCAGTTAATAACGATGCTGTCGAAGCTCCAGTAGGCAGTAAGCTTTCGTCAGCTAAGGCTTCGGAAGCTACCAACGAAGCTTCAAATAATTTTCTTTTTGTAAGAGCTGATTGGAATGTATTTTCAAATGCAGCTGATGCAGATTGCGCAGTGGCCCCAGTGACAGTTTTTGTAAGCAAAGCGCCGCCTGTTTGCGAAGTGAGCGAACCAAAGGTGTCAAGTTTATCGCTAAAGGTGGCAATACCAGTAGTCGAAACTGTGCCGTCTTCATTAAACCTTTTTCCTGCACTACCGATCACGTCAAGTCCACCGACGTTGGTGCCTATAGACGCTGCTTGTTTACTTTCATTCAGAAGCTTATACTGAAGTTTCGCTGCTTCAACATCGGTCGCCATTTGCGTTAAATCTTCTTTGAGCAGACTTAAATTTTTAGCCAATGCTGCAGAAACTGTTGCTATTGTTGTCATACATCACTCACAAAAATTTTGATTAAATCGTTGGCTAATATAGTTAGCTGTAATAATTGTGTTGTAGTTAAACTCTTACCGAGATAGTTTTCGTTAAATGCCTTAATTGCAACATCTACAGTTTGCGCATATCGAATTTTAGCTGCATTATATTCAACGCCTCTTGGCATTTCATAAAAAATGTATGCGATTTTACTATCTGGTAATTGTAAATTTAATTTATTTCTATCGCAAAATTCAGCATAACGTTTGAAGCGATCGCCCTTGAACCGTATCAGCTCTGCTCCCACGCCTTCTAAAATAATAGTCGCAGCGATAGCGGCAGCTGATTCTGGAGTATATCCCCTAGCAATAGCCGTATTAAAAATTTTGTCTGTTACGCTTGTACCTAAAATTTCAGCCATTTTATCTATGCTTTATCGGTATAATGTTTTCTTGATCAGGTGACTCAATTCTATTCAAACTTCCTAAGACAAACGGATTCTGCGATTGTTTTCCATCTAAAAAAATTCCGAAAACCCATGCGCCTTGTCTCAATCCGTTAGCAGACCTACCTGTACCACTAATCCCGCCCTCGGTAGCTGGTACCATGACGCTTGCCCAAGGTAGGTCTTCAACTTGAATATCTTCATAATAAGGAGAATGAATCCCGAAACAGCGCACTCGGACTCTACCTAATTCTTCGGGATCGTCGATGTCTTCAACGATTCCAAGGAACCAGCGCATATCATCGCCATAATATTTTTCAGTAAAATTTTCCATTATTTACCTTTGTAGAATTGCTCGGAAGCGATTTCAGGGTCATTATCAATTTTAATGCCTGTAATCATTACTGAATGTTGACTATTCTTAAACATGTTACGTATATTAGTTATTACATATTTACCAGAACGCTTTTTGTCTTTAATTTGTTGTTTTGTAAAATTCTCTTCAATTGGGCGATCTTTAATAACAAAAATATCAATTTGATTTTGCCCTATTAAATCTTTACCTAAAAACGCAAATCCCGGTAATTGAAAACTTGCCATTCCTTTTACGACGAAGTTTTTAAATCCATGACGTTTTGATTTTAGCAAATGCTTATCGAGCGTTTCTTCTTCATTATATGAAAATAAATCTTCAAAAAGTTTTTTGGTAACCACTTGTGAAATATATGAACCATTCGCTGTGGATGAATGATTTGCCTCCCCAAGTCCAGGAGCATTTCTAGGAATATAATCATCCCGACCATTTGGCTTGGGCATTGCACCTAAAACTTCCAAAAGACTATAATGTCCTTCCAATGTTTTTTCTTCATACGTATCAATAAAATGATTATGTGAACCGTATGCATCTTTGTTCAATAGCTGTAACGCATCTTGATTTAGAGCAAAGTTCATTGTCGCAATTTTATATGTCAAAGATTCAAAGGTTTCTCTGCTATATAAAGATTCTTGAGTTTTCGTTGGTGTTGTATACGAAAATGGTTCGCTGTTGAATGCACCTTGACCCAGTAGATCGTTTATTGAAATAAGTTGTAAATTTTGCTTATATAAACTTGAGTGTAGAAAAAACTGTCCCCCCATACTTGTTGTACAACGGTCTTTTAGCCATTTCATTACCTGTAGTGGGGAATCTGTAGCTGGCGTCAAAACTCTCATTGCGCTTTGTATTGAGCTCGATCTTAGGGCTACGTTTATACCAAGCTGTTCAGTAGCAATCGTTTGTAAAATTGATTCAGGTTTACCAGTATACGCTCTACTAAAAATTTGTTTCGAATCTTTGTAGGCATGGAAATCAATAAAACTTAAAACATAAGCAGAGGCAGTATCGTTTGTTTTTTCTTGTTTTCTAATGTTATTAATCGCAAACGATTTTTTAATTTTAACTGCATTATAAATGTCGGTAACTGTTATGTCGACTCTTTCTTGACCCAAAAAATTAACAAAATTAAAAATATTTGCAGAATCAACAATAACAATAGTCCCACTTACAAATGGATCTTTCAAACTTTCAAAAAAGTTTAATTCAATAACCAAATTGCTTACATCAACAACATCGCCATCAGCTGCAGTGATCTTGACTGTGTATTTCCCGTAATCATATGGTGTAGCGATTTGTCTTGCCATTAATAGTAACCACCGCTACCTGTGCTAGTTGAACCCACATTAGAGATAGCGGCTGCGCTAGAAGTTGTAATCGTTTGTCCAGCGAATGTCGTAACAGGCTGAGAAGAACCTGTCACTTGTACGTTACCAGTTCCTGTATTTGTAGTATTAATGATTTGACCCGTATCATCTTGTTGCGATTCAATTAAAACATCTTGGAAAGTCTTAACAATATCTTCAGCAACACTTGGGCGCAAAACTCGAATAGATTTTAAAGCATTATTACTTTTTTCGTATCTATCCAAGTAAGTCACTTGAGTTAAGACAGCTGGATTAAATGTAGACAAATTTTGTTGAATATGAGACTCCAACTGCGTAACATTATCTTCCAGTGCTTCAGCTCTGGTCGTTGGAGCCGGAGTTGTGACTGTTGAGGTTGTTCCGTTTGTAAATTTATTTAAATAAGTTTTGGTGCTAAGTGTGGTATACTCATAAGTGATACCAAAAACATCAGTCTCCAAATATACATTTAATTGATTATCAACAATAAAAAATAGGTTTATTGTAATGTCGTACTTACTGCTGTTATTAGGGTCAGTGACGGCAATAATAGATGAAAGTGTAGTATTCAGCTGCGAATAAAGTTCAGTAAAGTCAGTGTCTTCAGGGAAATGATCGACAAAATAACTGTTCTCTGTTCCATCAATTCCAGTGAGTTTACCTAAATCTAAAGGATTATCCACTACAAAATCGTTATTTGTTTTTACTGCGACTTTGAATAACGATCCTGTAAATTTATAAAATCCTCTATCAATATTTCTTTGAACATTCGTCATAGGAATGTTTGACGTGTAATCTCCTATAGTAGAAATTGTAAGACTTTTAACTTCTGCTGCTGCAATTTCTGATTCAGAATCTCCTGCAGCTTCAATTGAAAAAGTCATTTTTTGAACAAAAGGAGCGTTTGGAGTTATATCAACATAATTTCCATCAGCGTCTTCATAATGATGAGTGGCAAGGTATTCGGCCGAAGAAGTATCAACAATAGCAGAACGTGTAATTCCTTCCTCATCCGTTGTGATAACTTCGCCATCAACAAAACCTGGATTAACAGCGAAATTCATCACCTTTAAATTAAAAATAAAAGGTAAGTTTGCATAAGCGATACCAAAATTATACTCAACAAAAGAATATCCAACACCGCCACTAACGATAGTCGGCTTAATTGGAGAAGGAGCTGCTCCTAAAAGAATTTGCCAATCACCGCTTTCAACAAACCTCTCTCCAGGAGTAGTAAGCTCAAGCTTTACATATCCTTTTACATCTGTCGTAACGATAAGTTGACGATCTACAGAAATCCTACCAACAATCAACTGACCAAAATCTAATCTTTTCCTTAATATAACAGCTGATGAGCCAGAAGTGTTACCTGTGATAATACTTCCTATTTTAAAAGTTTCTGTAATATCTGTTCTTGTATTAATTGTAACATTTGGATAATCTGCTTTAGCTTTTGCTAACAGATCAGCGTTTCTGATCGGCCATCCTTGTAATTTAATATTATCGTTAAGAATAGGGAATGTCCAATGTAAATCTGAGCGCCCATACAATAGTTCAGAAATCTGATCTGGGCGATCTCCATCTTTGAGATTATAATATGTGTAAAACGCTGCGTCATTTTTTGCCTGATCTACAAGATCAACATAAACACCAAGATTTTGGTAGACTGTGGGATTCGGTTGATCCCCAAACGTATAATTGATGAGCGGGAAATTAGAAAAGTATGACATTAAAATCCATCCACAATATCTTCTCTTGAGAGTGTTGTTTCTTCCTGAAAGGCAAGCGAAATCCCGATTTCACTAAACCTGTTATCATAATGAAATGAGCCAGAACGTGGATTATATTGCGTCGACACTGAAGTTAAGTAGCAAGGCAAAAGTTTATTTGCTACCTGTTCGCCTTTGTACGTAAACTGAATTTCAAATTTAGTCGGGAACTTGTATGCAGCGCCGCCTCCTAATTTTTCAGGATATAAATTTAATCTAAAAAATTTAACGATTTCCTCTGAGGCTGCAGCTTCAGCTTCGCTTGCGGGAATCATGATAAAGTTAAAAGCAAACTGACGAAGAGCTACGTCACGAAAGATCGATCTTCTATGTGGGTTCGCTGTAATTCCTGTTCCTGCTGCTACAGCCGAACCAATAAAGCCTTCAGCTAAAGCTGCGCCGATAGCTTTTGACTCTGGACCGAACAAGTTACTCATAACTTTATCTGCAAGAGATTGAGCTGGGTCTGTTAATGTTTGAAGACCCTTTGTCCCGCCGCCTTCATAAATATCCTTTGCAGCAAAAGCGATACCCGAACCAATCAATCCTAAATCAGTATTTTCATACCCAACTGCGTCATTGATCGTAACTCCTTGAGGTAGATAAAGATTGACGGATCCTCCAGAAACTTGAACTTGTGTGTTTCCTACTGCCTGTTGTAAACCTACATCGCCCCCACCAGATGCTGCACTTACTTGGCCAGCAGCACTTGTAGAGTTAATAGCTTTAAAGCTTATTCGCCCTTCATAACGTTCATCAGTCTCTATGGGAAAGTTAAGAGCCACTTATTTACCTATAAATAAAGTTGATTTTTAATTTATTTATATGGGCATGATGAACCTATGGATTTTGATTTAATCTATGAAAACATATAAAGGACGTTACAAAGTAAAAAACCCTAAAAAGTATGCGGGAGATCACACTAATGTGATTTACCGTTCGGGTTGGGAACGCTGGGCTTTTCGCTGGTGCGAAAATAATTCTGAAGTGAAATCTTGGTGCTCTGAAGAAACTGTCATTCCATATATTAGCGCCATAGATAATAAGTATCATCGTTACTTTGTAGATTTAAAAATAACTATGAAAGACGGTAGAACTATCTTGGTTGAGATAAAACCTGATAAACAAACTCGTCCACCTTCCAGCAGAAGAAGAACAAAAAAACATATTAACGAATCGCTTGAATATGTTAAAAATCAGTGTAAGTGGAATGCTGCTGTTAAATACTGCAAAGATAATGGATATGAATTTCAAATTTGGACAGAAAAAACTCTTAAAAAGATGGGTATGAAATTTTAGAATGACTTTACGTCTGTTTTATGCAGAAGAAAGTAACATAGCTTACCTACGCACGCCCAAGTGCGCTGGAATGACTATGGAAAAAACTTTTTTAAATTTATACAAATATGAAAATGTGCATGCCTTTCCTGCTAATAAAGTTGAATTTATTGAAGGAGCGAAGACGTTTATTGTAGTCCGTAATCCTTGGGATAGGGCTGTAAGTCAATTTGAATATTGCAGAAAAATGGGCACTCACTATTCTACGTTTGAAGAATTTATGTTGACGGATAATTTTTTAATGCCTCGACTTAGTAAATCATACTTAGATGATGCGAGTTTTTATTTAAAATTTGAAGATCTTGAAAATGAAGTCAACAAAAAATTATCGCCTGAAAATAAAATTAACCTATCGCATTTCAATTCTTCACCAAGGCAATTCGATAATTACCGCAACTATTATACGTCAGAATCCTTAATTGATATGGTGCACACACTAAATAGACAGTTAATAGAAAAAATTGGATACAAATTTTAATGGCAAGTTTGTTTCAAAATCTTGAGATTGAAGCATTTAGAGCTGGCATCACTCCAAGAACAAAGGAATCAATTGCTTGGTTTCGGAAAAAAGCTCGCACATTACGACCCAACAGAAACGATTTGATGAAAGATGATGAACTTCTTTTGCGAAATCGAACCGCTGTTGGCAAAATGTACATGTATTTTTATGATCCAAAAAATAAAAAAACGTTGCCATACTATGACCGTTTCCCGCTGACAGTGATTGTTGGACCAGCTCCTCAAGGGTTTTATGGCTTAAACCTTCATTATTTACCGCTAGATATTAGAGCTAGATTCTTAGATGCGTTGCTAGACACAATAAATAATGAAAAATATGATGATACAACTAGATTTCGCATTTCTTATGATATGCTTCAGAGAGTGTCTAAATTACGAGCGTTCAAACCTTGTTTTAAAAGATACTTAACGAATCATGTTCGTTCAAGATTTGCTATGGTGCAGCCACCAGAATGGGAAATTGCTACATTCTTACCAACTGCTGACTTTGAAAAAGCGAGCCTCACGACAGTTTATAGAGATTCACGTAGGATGATAAGAAGGTAATGGCAAGCATAGAAGATTTAAAAGGTACAATTACTTCTGGAATTTCAAGGGCCGATAGATTCAGAGTAAAGTTGCCTGCAGAGTTTGGCGTCGATGGCCGCACAGTTGATACTCTGTGCCGTGCTACTAATATTCCTGGCCGTCAAATTACAACAAATGACCGTACGATCGGTATGATTACCCAAAAAATGCCGTATGGCTTTTTATCTGAAGATGTAAATTTAACGTTTTTATTGGATCAAGATTATTCAATGAGAACCTATTTCGAAAATTGGCAAAAAGCTATTGTTGGTTTTGACACTTATGAATTATTTTATAAAAGCGGGAGTAACGGTTACGGCAAAGATGTAATCATTGAACAATTAAATCATGGGGACGGATCCGTCGTATACGCATGTAAATTGATAAAGGCGTTCCCTACGACAATGCAAGCTATTGAACTTGGCGATGACTTACAAAATCAAATTGTTCAATTAAATGTACAACTCTCATATACCGTATGGGAGCCAGCCTAATAATCATGGAGAACCAATATTATGGCTTTACCAAAACTTAATGAGTCGATTAAATATTCTGTAAAAATTCCTTCTACTGGCGAAACAGTTCGTTATCGCCCCTACCTCGTGAAAGAGGAAAAGGTCTTGATGATTGCCCTTGAGCAAGGGGATCAGCAAGGATCGTTAGAGGCAATCGCCGATACACTTGAATCCTGTATTGACGAGCCTGTCACGATCAGAAATTTGCCTATCTTTGACATTGAATATCTTTTTACACAAATTCGTTCAAAATCTGTTGGCGAAACTAGCGATATTCAAGCTAATTGTAGTGAATGTGATACGCCAAATGAAATTAAAGTAGATATTTCAAAAGTAAATATTAAAGTTCCAAAGACTGCTAATGCTAAAATAATTAAATTATCAAATGATATTACTCTTGAAATGAAATATCCTACCTTGCGGGATATTGGACCAAAGCTGAATAAATACATTGATGGTAATGAAACTGATCAGGCGTTCGATATGATCGCCGCTTGTATTGACGCTGTACAAACTAAAAATGAGCGTCTTTCGCTTGCGGATGAATCTGAACAAGAAATTCAAGCTTTTATTGAATCCTTTTCGACTGAACAGTTTATGAAAGTAAGAGATTTTATTGAAAAGATGCCGAGATTAAGACATGAAGTTAGTTTTAAATGCGGCAATTGTGAACATGATAATAAAATTACATTAGAAGGAACGGCTGATTTTTTTTAGTATGTCTCTCTCATGATACTTTGACAAACCACTATCAGGTTAATTTTCAATTGATGCAACATCATCATTATTCATTAACCGAGATCGATAATATGATTCCTTGGGAGAGAGAAATCTACCTCGCTATGTTAATTGCTTATTTGGAAGAAGAAGCCGAAAGACAAAAAAAGAAAGCGTAATAAATGGCAGAAGCAACTCTTAATGACGTAACAAATCAATTAATGATTTTAAATGTCCAGCAAGGTAATACTACCGATGCCGTAAACTCTCTTGTAAAAAGATTTCAGGAGATGCTGGCGTTTAATAAAAGAAAGTCGTTAGATGACGCTGAAGCTGCGAGGGAAGCGAAAAGTCAAGCAAGAGGCGAAAGGACTAGGGCAGGTGCTCAGGCACCTACCGTTGGCGTAGGCATCGGCGATGCATTGCTGGCTGGAGCGGCATTGACCTTATTCGCTTTCAATGACCAGATAAAAGGGTTTATTGATGGCGTTCAAGAGAATCTTTTAAATTTCGTAAATAACGTTCAAAAAATCTTTTTCACTTTGAATCAAGGTCTAATTCGACTTGAATCTTTTATTAACAATCGAATTGTAAGTAGAATTGGGGATTTAATCCTCGATTTCAGAACTAACCCAAAGCTTGTAAATATTTCAACAAAAGTTGAAAAAACTTTGACTAATCTACGGGGCATTATTGATGATGCATTTAAGTTTGTTGGTAAAATATTTGAGGTTTTAGGTAGTGCATTCAGATTCGTTGGAAGCATTTTCAGAGTT
>Ga0129351_1000529_pt1 | contig 14356 bp, 13 predicted proteins | sample CPBDNA_8_FD_94423 | JGI IMG/M metagenome (GOLD analysis project Ga0129351, IMG submission 94423) | Freshwater to marine salinity gradient microbial communities from Chesapeake Bay, USA - CPBay_Sum_27_0.2_DNA | ecosystem: Environmental > Aquatic > Marine > Coastal | place: USA: Chesapeake Bay... | reverse complement strand
TGGCGGGAGGAGCTGGAGCAGGGAAGTCGTACCTTCTCAATCAACTAGACCTAGGATCTCTACCCCTAGTCAACCCAGACAAATACGTAGAGGATCCGGACAGCCCAGCATACAACAAACTCAGCCCAGGGGTCGCTCTAGCCAACAAGGAAGCAGAAGCTCTGTCAGACGAAAAAACTAGCTTTGTTTGGGATACAACAGCAAGTAATCCTGACAAGATACAAATGTTCCTTAAAAAAGGATACGATGTTTATATGGTAATGGTATATACCCATCCTATGATAGCTTATATAGCTAACTTTAGTAGGAACCGTAACGTACCTAGATCAGCAGTATTTTCTACTTGGAGAAATGTCTACGACTTAATTGACAACTATAATAAAATGTTGAAAGGTAACTTATCTATATTTGTTAATACAAGATCAGGAGAGTTTGAAAAGGAGGTTCAAGCATTTGATGCAGCAGCTAAAAATGGTGCAGCAGGTATATCAGACTATATTGAAAGATACAATAAAGCAAACGATACCGGTAAATCTTCTTTCAGACAAGAGTATGAAATGTCTGATCAAGAAAAACAAGAGTTCTACAATGCAGTCAAAAATATAGACTACAATACAGCAGACTATAGTGAAGATAGAGCTCTTAAAAAATATTTTACTGATGCCTACAGAAAAAACGGAGTAGGACCAGGAGACGATAGAATGAATAAAAAAGTCGCATCTCATAGAAGAACAAAAGAAAATGAGGCAGTAAAACAAAAACAAGTTTTAGATAATATAGCTGAGTTACTATACAGTCCTGTATTTCAAGAAAAACTTAAGCATTCTACACCAGCTGAGATAGACCAAAAAATTCAAAACTTTTTATCATAATGGCTACAGCACTTTATCCAGGAGGGTTTAAACCACCACATAGAGGACATTTTGAAGTAGTTGAAAAATTACTATCCAATACCCATAACGGCAAGATTTATAGTTTTGACGATAGAGAAGATATTGGTCAAGCAGCCTTAAAAGGAGAAAGTGACAAAGTAGAAAAAATAGATAAAGTTATAGTATTTATTGGAGCAAAAGAACGTAACGGCATATCAACTGAAATTGCTAAACAGATTTGGCAAATATACACTAAGTACTTAGGTAACGTTGAAATATATTCAGAAGTGAATAACCCTATGCAAAATGCTTCTGCATATGCTAAAAAACGACCAGAAGAAAAGTTTTATGCCATTACAGGTATAAGAGGTGAGGAAGACATAGCTGACCTAAGACGTATTACTTCTTTTAAGAATAGAGAGAATGTAGATGGATTGGTTTTTGCATCACCTGGAGGTACAAGAGCTACAGATTTACGACAAGCAGTATTATCTGGTAATTTAGACAAAGTGACGGATTTTTTTCCTAAACAGTTATCGAGGAATGAATTAAGTAAAATAATTAACATGCTTAAACAAAGTATCATTTCTGAAATAATGGGAGATAAAGTAGATGAACTTTTTGATGAATGGTTTCAAAAAGATGTAAATGAAGCAAGATCATCTACTCCTACTTCATACGATGCCGCTACTACTTCTAAAGATAGGGCATATTTAGTTACCCTGTATGACAGAATAAAGAATCAAATAGGAACCGAAGGTATTGATATTATTTTTAATCAAGATCACATTACAATTAAATTAGATAAAGATAACATATCTAAGTTTGACTACACTCCATACATAGGATCACTTTTAGAGTACATGCTGGATGAAGGAATGAAAATACAACCTTTACCTGAAGTAAAAATAAAAAGATCGATTGCAGAGTCGTCAGACTTTTTTGGAAAGACTGCATATTACGACCCTAATATAAATGAAATAGTACTTTATGTAGAAGGTAGACACCCTAAAGACGTTGTTAGGTCATTCTCACATGAGATGGTACACCATATACAAAACCTTGAAGGACGTTTAGGTAATGTGCAAACATCTAACACTAATGAAGATAGTGATCTTTTGGAACTAGAAAAAGAAGCTTACTTAGTAGGTAATATTACTTTCAGAAATTGGGAAGACTCTATAAAAAACACAGATAAAGATGTAGAAGAAGGATTATGGGCAAATATTAATGCTAAAAAGAAAGCAGGTAAGAAAAAATCTCATGGTAATTCAAAGGCATATAAAGCCGCTAAAAAGGCTGGACAAGCATTAACCAAAAGTAAAAAAGCAAAAAGTGAATAATTTAAAAGAACTTCTTGGTGAAGGCTATCCATTAAGGGAGGAAAAACCAAAACTACCTTATAAGATATACTGCGATATGGATGGGGTACTAACTGACTTTGAAAGTAGATTTGAACACTACACAGGTATGCATCCTCAAGTATATGAAAAAGCAAAAGGATTAGCAGCATTTTGGAACCTAATAGATGTAGAAGTAGGAGTAAAGTTTTGGATAGGTATGCCATGGATGCCACAAGGGCAGAAATTATGGAACTTTATTAAACCTTACCAACCTGACTTATTAACATCTCCTTCAAGAGATAATAACTCTAGACTCGGAAAAAACCTATGGGTTAAAAATAATCTTAATCCAAAACCAAAAGTAATATTTGCATATTCAAAAGATAAACAGAGATATGCAAATGAAAGTAGTATATTAATAGACGACAAACCGTCAAATATAAATGAATGGACAGCTAAAGGCGGAATAGCAATTAGATGTAAAGACGGAAACGTTGACCATGTTTTAGATAAATTAAAAGAATTAGGTTATGAGTAAAGACTCGATGCTTAAAAAAGAGTTTAAACAATCAGATGTTCAAAGAGCAAGGAATTTAGTTAATAAAAAGTTTACTGATAAAACTAAGATACAATCTGGTTATCAAAAATCTTATACAAAACACACAGAAGGAGAGGTTTGGGAAGAAAGTGGTAAGACGTGGACCATTAAAAACGGTGTGAGACAAAACATCACTAAATTAGACTACCTTAAAAAACAAGCAAGAACACCTTTATCATGTCCTAAATGTAAGGGCAGTATGAAACATAGCCTTGCAAAAAAAATGTATAAAATTCATGGATTCTGTTTTGAATGTACAGTTAACTATGAACATGCCTTGCAAACTGCAGGTCTTTATAAAGAGTACGAAAAGAAATTAATGTCTGGTAATATAGCAGCATTTGCTAACGACTTAGAAAACTGGGTAACAGAAACACTACAGTCTAAAATTACTATGGTAACAGAACAAGGAGATGTTGAGGATTGGAACAAAACAAACACAAAGTTTGATGAAAAAATTCTTAACGAACTTAATAACTACTTAAAAGTGTTACGACAGCATATTTAGTATATTTATAGTATATACCTAATACAACCGATTGATGACACAGAAGCAAACATTAGATGCTGTTCTTTCTGAATTGAAATTCATTAAAACTCACATGCCTAACGGTGAGCTTAAACAAATGGCAAAAGATTTTGAAAGAGTAAAAGATGATATATCTGATTTAAAATTCACTATGCTTAACCCAGAAAATGGATTAATAGTAAATACTAACAGGAACACAGAATATAGAAAAGAGCTAGAAGGAAATGCAGTAGAGTTTAGAAATAAACTTGCTGAAATTGAAGATATTAAGAGATGGAAAGATGGAGTTACTAGAGCTCTTTGGATTATATTCGGAATATTAGCAACAGTAATAGTAAGGATGCTTATAATGCATTCAGAACAAGGTTAATATGACTAATAAAGAAGTACAAAATATTACGTTAGAATCTCTTAGAGATTGGTTTAAGAAAGAGAAGTGGGTCCGTATTTCTTCTTCTGGTAATATAGCCGGTGATTGTGGTACTTCAAAAAATAAAAAGAACCCTGATAGGTGTTTACCTAAAGCAAAAGCTCAATCACTTACTAAAGCTCAAAGAGCGGCTACTGCTAGAAAGAAAAAGAAGGCAGGAGCTAAAGGTAAGACAGTGGTAAAAAATACTAAGGCAGCTAAGGTAACTAGAGAAACAGCTAACCCTCAAGACGGAAAAGCAGCACCATTCGGATCAGGATATAAACCTACAAAGAAAATGAAAAAAGAAACTAAAGAAGCACCAGCAGGACACTACTTTACTAAATCAGGTAATTTGGTAAAAGGTACAATGTCTGCAGATGCAAAAGAAAGAGGAGCTCGTAAGAGTGATCCAAAAGATAATCAAAGATCTAAAGTTCCTGCAGTAACTCAATATAAAGAAATAAAAAGACCTTCTAAACAAGGTTTAAAAAGAAAAATTAGAAAGGCATTTTTACATGAACTCACTAAAGAAGATATCAAAAACTTAGTTATTGGTACTATTGCAGAAATGCAAAACGAAAATACTATAACTGAGAAAGACGATAGATGCACTAGACTTGCTAAAAGCAAATACGATACTTGGCCATCAGCTTATGCTTCAGGAGCAGTTGTTAGATGTAGAAGAGGTGAAATCTGGAAGAAGAAATAATATGACTAAAAAAGAAATGCTTAATGTTATCAAGGAAGCACTTCGAGAAGAAGCTACTATTGATAACTATATAACAGTCATTAGTGTTATAGACGGTAAACGTAATCTAGATAATGACCAGATAAAAATGATCTTTCAAGGTGATGTTAATGGTACATTTTACATTTACACCAATGAAGAAGGTGAATATGAAAACGAAAAGAAGGTTACTAAAGCAGAAGCTTTAGAATACATAAAGTACTATAACGCTAGATTAATAAGAGACTCTAAAACAGAAGAACGTTTAGGAGCAAAGCTAGGAGTATTAGGAATAGAATCTGAACTTAGATTTAACCATGGAGAGTTTTCAGCAGATCCTAATGCATTTTCTAAAAACGAAAACTACGCCGACGGTAAAGTAAAAGGAAAATCTAGACCCGGTAGAGTAAAAAAATCTGGAGCATCTTGTAAAGGTTCAGTATCATCATTGAGAGCAAAAGCTAAAAAATACGGTGGTGAAAAAGGTAAAATGTACCACTGGTGTGCCAATATGAAAGGTGGAAAGAAATAATAACTATTTATATATACGTATATTAAACATTTGCAAATGACTTATAAAGAACTTCAAGACCGTTTGACAAAGTGTGAACAAACACTTACTCTTCTTAAAGACGGTTCATATCCTAGTAAACCAAACGTAGATTTAGAAGAAACTACTAAGAAACTTGAAATGTTGAGAGAATCTCTACAAAAACAAATATCAGAAGCTGAATCCGGTATGGTAGCTACAGACGATGAAGATACTGCAGCCGATCTAGCTAAACAAGGTGTTAACGTAAAACTTACATCAGAAATGAAACCAGGAGACGAAGAATCTCAAGAACACGAACGTATGAAAAGATTATCACCAAAGGATCAAGAAACTATAGCAAAGATTCACGCAATGATGCAAGCAGAAAAAGGTGCTCAAAATGAAGAAGAGGAAGAAGTCTGGGACGAAGCTGATCCGAGAGATGAGGCACCAAAAAACGCTGATTCACCTTTCTTTAAAGAAGGAGATGAAGAGATACCAGTAGCAGATGAAGTACCAGAGGAACCAGAAGCAGAAGGAGATTTAGATGTTGGTCATCAAGATGATGAGCCTTCAATGCTTAAAAATGATGTATACGATATTGCAGTATATGCAGCTAAATTATACAAACAACTACATAAATACGATCAATCAGACGGAGAAGTAGATTTTCCTCATTGGTGGCAAGGTAAAATAATTAAAGCTAGAGAATTTATCTCAGCAGCACAACATTATTTAGAATCAGAAGAAAAGCAACCTGCATTAGATCAACTTGCTTTAGAAGAAGGAGTAATAGACGAAGGTAGATCATTATCTGATATACAGGCAGATCTTAAGAAAGTAAAAGAATTAGCTCCTCATATGAATAAGTTACCTCAAGATGACCCTAAAAGAAAAGGGTTTATTGCTAAGGTAAAGAAACTTAATCAAGAAAAGAAAGATTACGAAGCAGGCGTACATAACAAAGTATCTAAATCAGGAGCAGATCAAGAAGTGGCTGATGTAGATGAAGCTCAACCAACTGGATTCGGTACCGGACAAGGTCGTAGTAAAACTATTTCTAGAGGTAGAGAGGAAAGACCAGACTTAAAGCAAGCTCAAAAAGATGCTATAAAAGCTCCTATCAAGCCTAAGAAGTATGTAATGAAAAATGGCATACCTCATAAGTATAATGCAGACGGTAATTTAGTACCTCTTAAGAGAGTTAACGAACTTAGAGGTTCAGGAGAAGATATTATAGAAGTCATTAAAGCTATGGCAATGGAGATGGATGGAGACGAAATCGAAGCTGCTATGGAGGTAATGGAGTTTATTGGAGAGCATTATAAAATTGCTTTCGAGTACGGTAGAGCCGGAGGAGGTAACTATGGAAGAAATGACGGTGCTCCATATGAGGGTATTAACGAAGCAGTTGAACCTAAACATTTTGATATATGCCCAGGTGCTACAGCACTAAGAAAAAAACTTCTAAAAGATAAGGACCTAGACAGTTCTAAGTTAGATAAGTGGACTCGTGAAAATGATAGTTTATTTAAGTTAGAAAAAAGTGTTCTGAAATCTAAAAAAGCAACACCTGCACAAGTTAAGAAAGCAGAAGACATAGCATCACAAATAAAAGCAACAACGAAGGATATGGGTAAAGCTGTATCATCAGTAGCTTATGTAGATGGGCATGTTGACATCGTAAAAAAGCATGCATAAGATGAACAAATCTCAATTACAAAATCTCATATTAGAAGCATACGCTGAAGTAGTATCTGAGCTAAATGAAGCACCAGACGGACTTTACTATATAAAAGTACCAAAGTACGATAAAGCTATGCTCAATGCAGTACAAAACACAATTGAAACTTTTCACCATCCAGTTAGATTTACTGATATAGTGGATGATGACGGAGCAGGTAATGTTATTATGTACTTTCCTAAAAAAGATTTTGACCCAGGTATGATAGATGACCTAGAAGGTGATGGAGTTGATATAAGTGGTCAAACAAATCTACCTGTCGGTTTAAATGAATCTATGCTTGATGAAGTTGAAGATGAAGAACCTACACCAGAAGAACAGCCAGATAACGAAGCACCAGAAGAGACAGTATTAGAAGATGCTACAGATACTATATTAGCAAAATTTCCTACTTTAAAAAGTGCTATCATAAAATTACAGACTGAAGACTTCAAAGAGTTTGTAACAACTATAGATTGGATATCACCTAGACCCACTTCTTTTAGAATAAATTTAAAAAATGGTCAAGACTATATTTTAAAATGGACAGGTAAAACTTTCGAAGCTCAAATATTAGGTAAGAGATACGTATTGTCTAATATAGCTGAATACCAACAAGCATTAGACAAACTAGCAATCTTATACAAAGAGGCTCCTATGAAAGGTGCTGGTGAAGAAGGTGGAGGAGATGCTCCTGCTGACTTTGGATCTTCTGGAGGAGGCGGTGGAGCTGACTTTCCTGGAGAAGAAGGAGGAGCTGAAGGAGGTGAAGACTTTGCTGCTGATGATGCTGGAGGAGACGAAGGTGGAGGAGAAGACCTTAGTGGTGAACCTATAGACTTCGAAGATGGAGAAGAAGGATAATATGAATATAGTTGATAAACTTTACACTGAATGGGCATGGAGAACTAAATCAGGCGTTCCTGATATTAACAACCCTGAAGATAAAGTCATTTTAAATGATATTTTATCTGAATTAAATGTACCTGTTAACGAAAAAGTTGATGTTATAACAGAAGAGGATGACCTATACGATAGAAAAATAGCTATTTCATTATTTGGTGACCAATCTAAAATTTCAGATATACCTGATGTTCAAAATAAAATAACTATCAAACCAGGTGACTTTACCGTAACCGGTGATGATTTTAAAATTTGGAAACAATTATACCCAGTCAAACCTCCAAAAAAAGACAAAGATATTACATCAGCAGGTTCAGCCGGTGTAGGAAATGGAGAAATAGCTTTATACTGGTTACTTAAATGGTCTGGTATTGCTAATGTTAACGACGGCCGAGGTGGAGGAGATCCGGACATTAAAATAGGTTCTGATTTAGGTTTAGAAGTAAAAGCATACGATACTAAAGCAATATCATTAGGTAGGTTTGGATCTGATAAAAGTAATAGATCAGTATTATCAACAGTATTAGGAGTTGATACATTAGTAAGCGACCTTACTGGAGAAAAAAGAAAACCTTCAGTAGACACATTTAATAAAAAAGAATTAACAAGAGCATTTGATACTTTTTCAAAATTTAGTGCTAATTCAAACCTCAGACAAGAAGCTTCTAAATTCCCAGTGCTACAAAGTATATACAATACAGTTGATGGAGTACTAAAACAGTTAAACCTACCTCCAGATTTAGAACCCTCACAAGGTGCAGCAGCTATACTGAGAAACTTACTATTAAGTAAGGCTAGTACTAAACCCGGTTTTGGTGGGTATATGGTTAATGTATCTGACGGAGGTAAAATAACCTTTGACCAGGTTACTCAAGAAAAAATAAACAGCGTTTCTGACGAAACTATACTTAATAGTGTATATGCAAATGGAGCATCATTAATAATAAACTCCAATGCACTGTTCGGATAAAAGTTATGGCACAAGATATAAAAAAAATAATCGCACAAGAGTATATAAAGTGCGGAAAAGATCCGGCGTACTTCATGAAGAAGTATTGCCACATACAACACCCAACTAGAGGTAGGATCTTATTTAACCTTTATCCTTTTCAGGAAAAAGTACTCCACTTATTTAAAGACAATCAATACTTAATTACTTTGAAGTCTAGGCAACTTGGTATATCTACCTTAGCTGCTGCATACACCTTATGGTTAATGTTATTTCATAAAGATAAAAATATCTTAGCACTAGCAACCACTCAAGCTACAGCTCGTAATCTTGTTACAAAGGTAATCTTCATGTATGATGAACTACCTAAATGGTTAAAACTACCATCAGTTGAAAAAAATAAATTATCTTTACGTCTAAAGAACGGATCTAAAGTACAAGCTAAATCTTCATCACCTGATGCTGCAAGATCAGAAGCAGTATCATTATTACTAATGGATGAAGCAGCTTTTATTGAGAATGTTGATGATACATTTACAGCAGCACAACAAACATTAGCTACAGGAGGTCAGTGTATGGCTTTATCTACACCAAATGGTATAGGTAACTGGTTCCACCAAACATGGGAAAAAGCTGAGTCTGGAGAAAATAGTTTTTTACCTATTCGACTACCATGGACAGTTCATCCAGAAAGAGACCAAAGATGGAGAGAACAGCAAGATGCAGATTTAGGTCCTAGAATGGCTGGTCAAGAATGTGATTGTGATTTCTTAGCTTCTGGAGATACGGTATTTGAACCTGAAGATATGGCTTTTTACGAACAAACATACGATAAGGAACCATTAGAAAGAAGAGGGTTAGATAGTAACTTATGGGTTTGGGAAGGAGTTGATTATAGTAAATCATATATGGTAGTGGCTGACGTAGCAAGAGGTGATTCTCAAGATTATTCTGCATGTCATGTGTTTGATATAGAAACTTGTACTCAGGTAGCAGAATATAAAGGTAAAATATCACCTAAAGATTATGGTAACTTTTTAGTTGGATTAGCTACTGAGTATAACGAAGCGTTGTTAGTGGTGGAAAATGCCAATATAGGTTGGGCTACAATAGAACAGGTAATGGAAAGAGAATACAGAAACCTATATTACAGTTCAACAAGTAACCAAGAGACAGTCGAATCATATATGCATAAGTATGAAAGAGATAAACTCGTACCTGGATTTACAATGTCTTCTAGAACAAGACCTTTAGTAATTGCTAAAATGATTGAATACGTAAGAGATAAGTCAATTACAATACAATCAAAAAGGTTAATGAGTGAAATGAGAGTATTCGTTTGGAAAAATGGTAAAGCTCAAGCACAAGATAGGTACAATGATGACCTTATAATGGCATGTGCTACTGCACTTTATGTTAGAGATACAGCATTAAAATTGAGACAGCAAGGTATTGATTTAGCTAGAGCTCAACTATCATCGTTTAACAACCTCAATGCAAGGAACCCAGCAGTTATAACATCAGTTGGTAACCTGCAGAATAATCCTTATATTATAAAGACAAGAGATGGTGAAGAAGATATCTCTTGGTTGATTAACTAGACTATTTATATAAAATGACTTTTAATGGCAGATAAATCCTTATTTGGTAGACTGAGTAGATTATTTTCATCTGACGTAGTAATACGTAATATAGGTGGAGATGAACTTAAGGTTGCAGATGTTAACCAGATTCAAACTACTGGTAGATACCAAACTAACTCTCTTATAGATAGATTTAGTCGACTATACTTATACAACCATAAAAACGTATATAACCTAAATCTTAATTACCAAACATTAAGAATTCAACTTTATACAGATTACGAAGCAATGGACAGTGATCCTATACTTGCTTCTGCATTAGATATTATAGCAGATGAAGCTACAGTAAAAAGTGATCAAGGAGAAATACTTTCTATTAAGTCTTCAGATGAAAATATACAAAAGGTACTTTATAACTTATTTTACGACGTCCTAAACATAGAATTTAATTTATGGTCATGGACTAGAAATATGTGTAAATACGGAGACTTTTTCTTAAAGTTAGAGATAGCTGAAAAGTTTGGAGTTTATAACGTACTACCTTACACTGTTTATAACTTTATAAGAGAAGAAGGTACCGATCCTGAAAACCCTGCTAAAGTTAGTTTCAAATTAGATCCTGATGGATTAGCAGCATCACAAGGACCTGAATACGGATTTGCAAAAAACAACAAAAAGAAAATTGTAGAGTTCGATAATTACGAAGTAGCTCACTTTAGACTTATATCAGATACTGCTTACTTACCTTATGGTAGATCATATTTAGAACCTGCAAGAAAAATACATAAGCAACTTACCTTAATGGAGGATGCAATGCTCATACACAGGATTATGAGAGCTCCAGAAAAGAGAATGTTCTATATTAATGTAGGTTCTATACCACCTAACGAAGTTGATCAGTTCATGCAAAAGACTATCAACAGTATGAAAAAGACTCCTTATGTAGGAGATGATGGTCAATATAATCTTAAGTTTAACATACAGAATATGATGGAAGACTTTTACCTACCTGTAAGAGGTGGTGATTCTTCTACCCGTATTGAAACTACAAAAGGATTAGATTATGACGGTATTACCGATGTTAGGTACTTGCAAGAAAAAATGTTTGCTGCTTTAAAGATACCAAAAGCTTACTTCGGATATGAAGGAGATCTTTCAGGTAAAGCTACTCTAGCAGCAGAAGATATTAGATTTGCACGTTCAGTAGAAAGAATACAGAAGATATTAGAATCAGAATTAACTAAAATAGCTTTAGTACACCTTTACACTCAAGGTTTTACAGGAGAAAGCTTAACTAATTTTGACCTTAAACTAACTACTCCATCAATTATATTTGAACAAGAAAAAGTAGCTCTATTAAAAGAGAAGATTGATCTTGCTAATCAAATGAAGGACACAAAATTATTCTCTTCAGATTATATCTACGAGAACATTTTCGATATGTCAGAAGATCAGTACATGCAGATGAGAGACTTAGTTAACGAAGATTCGAAAAGATTCTTTAGATTAGCTCAAATTGAAAACGAAGGTAATGATCCTGCTAAATCAGGAGTTAGTTACGGTACACCACATGATCTTGCATCAATGTACGGTAGAAGAGCTACCAATACTCCAAAAGGAGGAGGACCTGGTGAAATACCAGCAGGGTATTCTGAAACAGAAGATCAATATGATCAACCAGGACCAGAAGGTGGTAGACCAACAGAAAAACACTCTATTTACGGCACACAAGAAAGACCATTGGGAGGACGTGATCCACTAGGCCAACATGGTATGAAAGGTGGTTATCCTTCCGATAATGAAAACGTAATGGAGAACACACTTGCTAATACAGTTTACTTACAAAACCAGGATATGTTAAAAAGCTTAGTTTTTGAAAATAAAGTTGAAGACAATAGTAAGTTACTAGATGAAGGTAACATAAAGGATTTAGGTAACTAGACATATTTATAAGAGTAAACGTGTATAATGAAGATAAAACACTCGAAATACCGTAATACTGGATTAATCTTTGAACTACTTGTTAAGCAAATTGCTGCTGATACATTAGATAATAAGGATTCAGCTGCGGTACACATAATTAAGAAACATTTTAGTGCTAAATCTACTCTTGCAAAAGAGTATAGATTGTACGAATTTATTGCTAAAAATCAAAACGTATCTCAATCTAAGGCTGAAGCTATTCTTTCAACCATTACTGAGGTGTCAAGAAGGTTAAACATCAAGACACTTAAAGCTCAAAAATATCAACTTATATCTGATATTAAAGAAGCTTACGATGTAGAAGGATTTTTCAGTATGCAAGTTAGCAACTATAAACCGTTAGCAGCTTTGTATTGTCTTTTAGAAGCACAAAATAACAATAGTTTAGTTGACCCTCAAGTTCTTATAGACAACAAAACAACTATCTTAGAACACCTTACTTTGGTAAAACAAGATAAAGATGAAGTAAAAGATACATTGATAGAGGAATATTCTAAATACGATAAAGATTTAAAGTTACTTACATTTAAAATTTTATTAGAAAAATTTAACTCTAAGTATAAAAATCTACTACCAGAACAAAAAAACATTCTTAAAGAGTTTATTACTTCGGTTAACTCACAATCACGTTTACGAAACTTAGTTAGTGAAGAATTCAATAAAATAGCTTCTGCTATACGAAATCTTTCTTCTAAAGTTACTGATGAAGTTACAAGAATTAAACTAGATGAAGTATCTAAGTTAATCAAACCTGTTTCTAATAAGAGTAAGATTACAGATAATCATTTAGTTAATTTAATGCAGTATTACGAACTAGTAAATGAGTTGAAGAGTCTATGACACGTTCACAACTAGTTGGGTTGGTAAAAGAGGTACTAAATGAATTGGATGAAGCAAATACCACAAACGTAGGAGGAGCTTCTTTCACTGCAGGTGCTGGAGCTCAATATGCAACTCCATCTGCTTTTAGTAGGTCTAGTTCAAATAGAGCTACTAAGACATTAACTAAACAAGGATATAAAAAGATAAAAAGACCAAAACGTCCATCACATACTAAAGGATTTGACTACTTATGAGAAATACAACAGTAACAGAAAAATATAATGCCGTACTGGAAGGTACTATGGCAAAAAAGGAATTTGTTCGTCAAATGAGACAACAGTTTCCTATGTTTGTTTCTAACTTCGATGGATTTGATTCGACAGTACAAATTTTACAAACACGTAATATGTTGTTTGAAGCATCAAAAACTTCTACAACTAAAGCTAAAATCTACGACGAAAAACCAGCACTTACTTATTCTCTTGATGCCTTAGATAGAGGTATTAGAGCAGAATTAGGTGAAGCAGATGCAATTACTGTAAATGCAGCAGAATATCTTGCAGCAGAGAAAAAAGCAAAAGCTAATCTTGAAAAAAATCCTACTCATTACTTAGATCTTATGGCAGGTGAATCAAATAAAGTTGATAAACATGACAAAGAAGTAGAAGTAAAAAGAGGAGAAGCTGCAACAGATACATTTAACGGTCTTAAGAACGCTACACTTAAAGAAGGGTATACAGAAGAACAAATATCTTCAGCAGTTCAGAGAATAAAAGAAAGAAGAGCAGGAGAACATGAAGACGGTACTCCTAAGTCAAATGACGAAATGGGAGACGATGAAAGAGAAAACTTCTATAATGATTTAGATTCAATAAAAGAAAGACTGACTGAAAAACTTTCTAACCCAACCCTACTTGGCGCAGTAAAACAAATCAAAACAATGCATCCAGAAATAACATCTGGTATTGTTGATGACTTTATAGATATGCACGGACAAGATATTTTAGATGGAGCTGATCCAATGGATGAGTTTCACAACTATATCGATGCTAACTACGAAGGTCCTTCTGATATGAGAGAAAAGAAAGGAACAGATCACGACGGAGATGGAGACATCGATGGAGATGATTATATGGCTGCTAAAGATAAAGCTATCAAAAAAGCTATGGGTAAAGATGAGAGTTATGCAATGAAAAGAATGCAACAAGCTCATACTCAAGATAGATTAGCTGGTGAGAAATCTACTTACGATAAAGCTAAAGAAAAAGAACAAGAAAAGGAAAAGCAACTTAAAGAAGCTATTAAGACTATAATTAAAAAGAGTTTAATAACAGAAGCTGCTACAGTAAGATTAGCAGATTGGGCTGAAGGATACGAAAG
>Ga0129351_1000528_pt1 | contig 14357 bp, 32 predicted proteins | sample CPBDNA_8_FD_94423 | JGI IMG/M metagenome (GOLD analysis project Ga0129351, IMG submission 94423) | Freshwater to marine salinity gradient microbial communities from Chesapeake Bay, USA - CPBay_Sum_27_0.2_DNA | ecosystem: Environmental > Aquatic > Marine > Coastal | place: USA: Chesapeake Bay... | reverse complement strand
CAGCAACCATTTATTCCATCTTCTATGTAATTGTCAAAATTCTCTGTGCCTGGACAAAAACCGCATTTTTTAAATTCATCGGTGCAACATGCTGTTTGTGTGGAAGGGTCGCAACATTTAGGTTGTTTTAATCCATTAAAGTCTTCTTCCCATCCTGTAAATTTTAACGAACATGGTTTACAGGGACCGTCTACCCCACATTCTTTATAGCACATATTCCATTCGCCTGGAGGACAACATGTAGGATCTTCTTTAGGGTTGCAGCATCGAACTTCGTCCCGTCCCCATTCATCTTTATATTTTATTTCTGTATAATCTCGATATCTTATGCTAATAGGATCATCTGGTCCATTTGGGCATACCCCCATACAATTCCACTCCTCAGGAGGACAGCAGTTTGTGTCGGTGTCTGGATTACAACATCTTTTATACTGAAAGCCATTTTGTGAATATCTAATAGTCTCTATATATTTACCAAAACATCGATCATTACAGTCTCGATCTTCAGGTCGACAACACTCACCATGAGCATCTTTGTATGCTGATCCGCCACATTCCCCTAAACAATCTTTATCAACATTATCTTCACAATCTTCGAAAATCTTACTTGTTTCTTCAGATGATGTTCCCTCGAAAACATCTTTGCGCCATTTGTCCTTGAGCTCTTCAGCCGTATTTCCTAAAGATAAAAATTTAAACCTTGATAGACCAATCGACTCAATGTTAAGCAAAAAATCTATCAATTCTTGGTCAGCTTCATCCTGTGCTTGAGATAAAAATTTACTCAGATCACCTTCAGAAAAATCAGCAGCATTAGACTCAAACAACAACCTTGCAACATCTTCTCTCATTTTTGACCTCGTCCAATCAATGTTGTGTTGGTTTGGTCTGTTTTTACGATCTTCTCTATCTTCAGGTGTTTCACGGTATATATTTGGCGTCTCTTGAATATCAACTGATAGCTCAAGTTTCGGCTCGTCTGATGGATTAGTATAATTTTTCCATGCACCCAAATCTTCATCATAAATTAAATCTTCTTTGATTTGATGAGTTCCTAGTTCATGCGTATACATATAAGGTCTGAACCCCTTAGCGGTATTCCACTTGGGAGGATTATCAAACGAATCTATATTAGGTGGGTAAAAAGCATCGAAAGAAAGCTCTTCTGTTGTCGTTGTTTGATCGGGTGCCATACATACTTATACACTTTTTTGTGTGTCGATTTTTTTTTATGTTTTGATATTTCACTAAAAACTGTGTAATGCACTTTTTGAGAAAACCCACCCCCCCTTAAAATCCTACCCCTCGTCCCGCGAAAAAATTCAAAAAACGGGGGACGGGTTGAGCGAAAAAAAACTTTGATTTTCTTTTCAAATAGTTTGACAAAATATCATTTTTAGCTTACTTTAATAATATGGACATTACTAAAGGATTAAAAATCGGAAGCCTGTATCATTCACGGGTAAATAATAAAGTCGTGCGCTTAGTTGCACTTGATCGCATCGCAGGTGGTCTTAAAGTTGCAACAATTAAGCATCACAATCAAGATCACTTGTTTGAATCGGAAGTTTACGTTTCCGATCTTAGCAAGGCAACTGCCGATCAAGTAAAATCCTACTTTCAAAGATAATGATTGTAGGAATTTTTTGCTTGTCACTCGCTGTTTACTTTTATAATATGTAAAAATGAATACAATACTCGAAATTCTCATGTTCTCAAATTGGTTAATTGTTTTTTATATGATGTTCAAGGATATAACATCAGAAAAATTGGATCTTTTTAAAGACGTCAACGAAAAATAAGGAAGGAACGAAAAATGCGCAAAGTCACACAGCAAATTAAACAAGCTTTTGAGCAAGGCAAGTCATTAAAAGTAGGAAACACAAAAACAGACGGCAACTCGGTTTGGTTACATGGTAACCGAATCGTAATGAGACAGGAAGACGGGCGAGTTTGGGCAACTTTGGCAGGTTGGAACACACCCACCACCCGCGAACGTGTCAACGGCATTACGGGAATTGGATTTTATCAAAAAGATTTTGAGCCTATGCTAAACGGGGAAGAAATTGACCCAGGCGCTTGGTTTGTGGTTAGCTGAAAGACCCCGCCTAAGTGATTGACTATCAGTCACTTATGGCGGCGGCGGCCGCCCGCCTAAGCCCTTAATAATCAAGGACTTACGGGGCGGTTGGTAGAATTATATGGCTTGCGATACTCTGCCGTATCCACAAGAAAAACCCTTGCCAATGGCTTCCCTTGCTGAAGCGGATCTAATCTTTCTCTTTTTAATTTTTACGAAAGAAAATTTTGTTTTAGTTAGAATCTTTGTGACTTTGTTTTTTAATTTCATACTCTTAATATGCCATAGAGATCAAAAAAACACAAGAAAAAAAAGATTTAAATAATCGAAAAATAATTGAAAATAAATTTGACAAAACCTAAAAAATAAACGATAGTAAGGTATGGAAGAAAAAATAGAAATAGAATTCGATGAAGTAAACGAAGAAGCATTTTCTGCTTATGTGAACATGGGCGAAGAATACTACGAGATCGAAGGATCTGTTTGGACAGACGAACAAGAAGAACTCTACGGAGATCAAGTTTCATCTGTCTATCTAGTCGCTTACTTTGACTCTCTCGAAAACATTAAACGTTTCGATGATAACGGAAACGAGTTAGATTCGATTAGTTTAGATGTTGTAAAAGCAATCACAAAAGAATTAAAAGACAGCATGGATGAAGAAATTGATTCTCGTTCATATCCTGTCAACTATTCGCCACAATACTACGACTTGGTTTAATCATGAAGATAAAAGAACAAATAAAAGAACTCACAAAAAGGATCAATCAAATTAACGAGCAAAGAATAAAAGCGCTCAGACTAAATCAAGTTAAAAGAGCCAACGTCTTGCAATCCGTACAGATAGATCTAGACTACAAAATCAATGAACTTGAGAGAATGGCGAGGCAATAACCTCGCCTCCTAAGTGATTGAATATCAGTCACTTACGGCGGCGGCGGCGGCTCTCGTAAGTGCTTGATAAACAGCGACTTACACAGCGGGATATAATCACCCCTTAACTAGACGAAAAAAAAATGAAAATAAAGTCGTATTTGCTTGCTATTTATGTGCCTCTCCCTTATGTTGTAGTTATATGGAAGCTATACTGAAATTGAAGATCGCGCACGTCATAGGTGTGAATGGATTACTTGAGCAATCACGTTGCGAAATGCAAGGCATCTCTTTATGGGAAGATGTCGGTGGGCAGTGGTGGAATTGGGATCAGATCGTTGAGACTGCCCACAATGTCACGAATGCCGAACTAATAGAAGGCATGAAGGTAGACGGACAGGTGACCAACGCATCAGTTGCTGATATGCTGAGTGTACTGACCAAGGAAGATCCGTTTCACCGCGCCACACTTAACTAAGAAAAAAAATATGAATAAATCAGAAATGCTCGCCGAAATTGCTAACCTCCACCAAGCTCTCAAGAGCTCGGCTGACCTTACTCCCACGGATCGCACCGTGATCCGCAACGAGATTGGTCGCCTTGAGGACGAGGTGGCTCTCCTTGAATTTGAAGAGCAACCCGATATCGATTGGGGCTATCACGACCAATACGACTTTTAACATAAGTCGTTGGTAACCAAGCACTTAGGTGCTCGGCTGCCCGCGCCATAACTGACTGATAATCAAAGACTTACAAATAACAAAATAATTAAAAAAAAATACGAATATGCTTGCAAAGATGTATTTGATGGCTTAGTATTTAGGTATATGAAAGAAAAACTGCAAAAAATATTAGATAGAATTAACGAACTTCAGCAAATCATCGACTTTGAGACTGATGTTGCAAACGAAGGTTGCATACGTTCACAACAACTTGTCATCAATGCCGAAAACGAAAAAGACGAGCTTCAACAACAACTTGACTCTTTCGCTCTTTGAATTACACTTACTTAACAGAAAGGAAAACTATGGACACAACATATCACGGATGGAAGAATTGGGCAACCTGGAACGTAGCCCTTTGGCTAGGTAATGATGAATACCTTTACAGGTTATCACGTAGATTTGTAAACTATAAGGATCTTGCAAATGAACTTGAGGAGATGGGAACTCCTTGTACTCCTGACGGGGCAAGCTTCAAGGATGAGGATCTCGACACCTACGCACTCGATGAGTGGCTCATGGATGAGTAAGTAGTTGAATACCAATCACTTAGGTGGTTGGCTGCCGAGCCCTGCAAGTGCTTGACCTGCAGGGCTTTATGACACAACCAAACTAAATAGGCAAGTTCTTAAATTCTCTTTTCACATCCTGCAAGCTCAATTGCTTGTTGATCTTTCGGTTGAGATTATCAAGCTCGAACAACATAACTTTAATCCGATTCTTTTCGATTAATTTGTTGAGTTCACTATTTGAAACTCCGTATGCCTTCACCTGTTTCATGGAGATGGTATTTCGCATGAGATTGGATCGGTGGTTTGGATTGGCTAGTTGCTCAACTTCAACCTCAACTAACTGAAATGATTGATTAAGGTTAGTAACCTTGAGCAAATTCTCTGCCTTTGCTTTATTCGCAAACTCAGTAAACCACCTCTTTGCAACTCTTGACCATTTAAAGCCATTGAGTTTGAGTACATCTTTGATGTGGTAGGTGTCTGCTCCCATGTGTTTCGGTTCGATAATGAATGCTTTTTGCATTTGGTGTCCTTTTGTTGTTGGTTAGTCTTTGATGAAAAAATACAATGCGATTGTCAATACTGCCATAGCGATAAATGTCATTGATACAACCCTTTCATTTCATCACTAATGCCCATGAGTTGATCTTCCTCGTCAATACTCTCGGCAATAGGATTATAAGCAAATAAAGATACCTCGTCTTCGTAATCTTCTTTCTGTGGATCAAGCAATCCATGCTCAGAGAACACCTCTTCTGTCTTTATCTCTGCGAGGAAATCCTCGACAGATTGAGTAGGAGAGACTTTGCGAGAGTTCTCTACGGCGTGCTTGATAACTGCGATTCTTTGTTCTTCTGTTAATGTCATAGTAGTAATATAGGTTAAGTGTTGTGATTAGTCAAGGTCTAAATCGTCACGAAAGTCTTTTCTTAACTTTTTGAGAAGATCAACCCAAGCGCTTCCGTTGAGTTGAGCATCTCTCATAAGAGCGCTAACTTGAACAGGAGATTGCCAACCTAGAACATCGTCAGATACAGAAAGCGGAATCATTCCATTTTCATCGAAGATTGCAACTTCGTACAAATCTTCTTCCACACTGCCGTATAATCCTGGTCTTCCGTCTTTCCCTGCAACAACAGAAATAGAAAGTCCGTTGTCAAAGTCAAGTCTTGCTTGGACTGCATCATTAGTGCTACGATGTGGTTGAAAGTCAAGATCATTAAAATCTAACATAGCGGGTTGTGGTTGAAATCGTGAGAGAACTTTGTTTGGTATATCGTAATTAATCATACAACTACATTAATGCCATTTATGCTCTGTGTCAAATCCAAATAAAAAAAAATCAAATAAAAATGCTTTCGTAAGTTGTTGTGCATCAAGCAGTTAGTTCGCGCCGCAGCCGCTGCCATAAGTGCTTGGTAATCAAAGCTTTAGTAGCCTAACCACTCTAACACATCTTGCGCTGCATACCCTTCTTTATCGCCCAAGTCATCAAAAAACTTTTGCAATTCTTCTTCTGAAGTTACCCCATGCGCTTTCAATTCCTGAATTGCTCGGTCTTGGTCTATATCAACGCCATAAGCTGAGTCAAAATAAGTGTCTCCTGATTCAAATAATAATTGATAATTCATAGTGATAATATAACATTAGTGGGCTAAATAGGCAATACCTTTTTTGCATCCTTTAATAAAGCAAAGGTTGCAACGATTAGCTGCGCAAGTCGGTTCGTTGCCTTCTATAGTGGCGGGACAAACATAATGCCCGTCTTGCTCGGCTTGCGCTTGGGATGTATAAACTGAAGTGCCCGCATCTAGTCCGTCCACTTGTGGGGCTGGCTCATCTACATAAATGGCGCTAGGCTTAAGGCAAACATTTTTGAGACTAGCTAACTTTTGCAAATGTGGTAACTGAGAATCGCGCTTCCACTCGCGAGTTGGAAACCAAAAGCGAATTGTGGGAAAACTTTCGCAAATGCGAATCCAGGCTGAAATATACCTGGGGGAAAACAAATCGCCAGAATCATGAACTCGAAATAAATCTGTGTTTTTATTCTTAAGTTTTTTCTTGTTGCCTTGCTTGTCAAAATACTTTGCGCGAATTTGATTGCACATTGCATTAACAAAAGTTTGCCCGTTGTCTTGGTGCAAAGACTTTGTAATAAGGTCGGCTTTTGCTTGTAAACTTGCCTTAACATTGGCAAAAGTATAAAAACCTTTGCAAGCATAGCAAGAATCGCAAATAAACTTTTTTGCTTTGTTTTTAATCTTTGCTAATAGCTGCGCGGCTGGGCAATACTTGTAAGCTGGAATGTTGAAGCCATAACATGGCATCTTTTTTGGATTGGAAAGTAAGTTAATCATAAAACTAAAGTAAACTAATTTTTAAACTAAGGCAAACACTAAATCTTCAAAAAAGTCTGGCTCTAAAGAAAATTCATCTACAAACAAATGCTCCCATTCGAAAGGGTCACCACCTTGCGAGATATCCAATGCCATTTCAGAGAAAAAAGCACTAACTTGTAAATCTGCGTCTTCACGGCTTAATCCGTCACGTTCAATTAAGATTTTAGTAATTCTATTCATGAGTATAATATCGCATAAAAAACTATCGACGACAAGAAAAAAATGAATTAAAATGCATTTTTTAAGTCGTTGAATATCAGTCACTTAGCTCGCGCCGCTGCCGCCGCCCTAAGTGCTTAGTAGTCAGTAACTTACGAAACCAAAAATCAAGCCAAAGAAAAACCCCACCCGATAAGGGGTGGGGTTTCACCAAACAAAATGGTGAGATGTTATTTACACCTCAACCAATTCACCTTCGACTACCTCCATATCTAAAACATTGTCAACGTGAGAGTCGATATTGAAATCGACATAGCTATCTAGCACCGAGTGCAAAGCATCCGAGCGATTTGGGAGTTGAGTTAAATTACCTTTGTACACTTCGGTAAAAGCATTGTAAAGAGAATTTACATCACGAGAATGAAATTCGGGATGATCGGAAGAGTCCCATTGATCGGCAACATCAAGAATTTTTGACTTAGGCAAAGCACCTGCACGAACTGCCTTAATGATAAGATCGTGAGCAAGCACATTACCAATAGAGCGGTTTTTATATGCTTCGATTCGAGCATCTTGACCATGCCAAAATCCAAACAACTTGCCGAGTGCACGATTGATAGTGAAATCTAAATCTTGCAAAATGTTGCGAGTGTGACGACGTGCAAGTTTAATAGTGTTTGTGAAGATAAGATTGTCACAAACAAAGGGAGCATCGCCTGCACATAATCCCGCAGGAAAAGTTTTGTCGTGAGAGTTACGAATACCCACAACAGTTCCACGATCAGTAGATTCACGATTAGGATGCTCAACAGAAAACAATCCAAAATAATGATTGTTGTTGCGAGCGAGCGAGTGGACTTCGTCTTGAATGGTGAAACCATTACTTGCGAGGAATCCTTTGGTGCGATTCACCAATTCATGGTGAGCGATTGGTTGATAAGAAACTGTGCGCTCGCCATTAGCATTTTCTTTTTGGCGATACTCTTTGGGTGGAGTTGGGACATTAGCAACTTCATCGAGTGACACAAGTGAGTGATTACCTCCGCAAATGTGTAAGTTAACGGATTTGCGAGGAGCGATATTGGTGTTTTCTTCAGTATTCATAATGATAATAATATAGTAGTGATGATTTTTGTCAATAGTTAATTTTTGTAAAAGTGATTTTTTTCGAGATGATTTAATTTTTCATAAGCATGAGCTTGCTCTGCCATAATCTTGAAAGTAGCACCAATGATGGTGAGCATGGTTGCTTGGTCTTCGTCAGTTACATCGACATTTGGCTCAATAAAGTTTTCCCACAGATAGTTCATGCTTTTGTCCATTACATCTATGGCATTAACATCTTGGTCATTGTGATTGGATTGTGATTCAGGAATATACATAATTTTTCTTGTGTTTGAGTTTTCTGTCAAGGATTTTGTTTTTCATTTTGAAAGGTCGAGCCTTAGTGAAAAGGATCGGTTTTCGAACTTTGATTTCTCTCGCTTTCATATATACATAGTAAACCAATAACTTAATTATAGCAAGAAAAAAGTTTGATAAAAATGCATTTCTTAAGTCGTTGTATATCAGTCACTTAGCTCGCGCGGCGGGCGAGGCACCTAAGTGCCTGCCCCCCAAGAGTTTACAAATTGCGATATAATTTTCTTAGAAGATAGTCGTGGGTATCCTTTTTCTGATTGTAGTCTGCAGAATTATCTCCCCGCTCTTCTCTGATCGCAAGCATATGTCCTAGCTTGCGAACTATTTCTTCCAATGGTAATTGTTTATTTTGATTAGAATTTTTCATGATTAAATTTTGTTTAGTGAGATTATACGATCATATCGAAACGAGCGAATTCCTTCGCGGTTAAGGCAAAAAGATCTGAAGCCTACCACGGATCTGCCTTCTTTCATGTTGCCAAACTCATTTGCATGGCGGGGCTGTGTGATAGTGTACATTTCTGTTCTGCCGTCTAATGTTCTATAAACTACTTTATAGAGTGGATTAAACCAATGATAGATTTTCTGAAGTATCTTCTTCATATTCAATTCCTTTCGCTGGATTTAGGTTGTAGTAATTGTAAGCATCAGTCACTTCTTGCGCTGATTCAAAACTTACAGAAATAATATCTCTCTCATCATAAGGATGCCAAGGTGTCTCTGATTCTTCAAAGAATAGCTCCCAAAGTTCAGATTCTTCATCCCAAGTCGGTAGGTCTAAAGGTTTACCGACGCATACTGCTTCTATGTACTTATTCATTGCTTAACAAGGGATTGGTGAGTCTTCTTCTGTTTCAATAGTGATGCAGAAGTGGCTCGCTAGTTCTTTAATCATTATATCGTTATTGAAATAATTATAAGCGAAAGTTAAAAGTTGTTCTTGTTCTTCTGCCGTATGCCCGTCTCTGAGTTCGTCATATATCTCAAAGATATTCAAGTTCCAATTCCAACCTTCTACTCTTGATTCTATCTGTGCTTTAGTCATTATAGTGTCCTTTCATTTACTTGTTCTAACATTAGTTTAAATTGATCGTAAACTTTTTGCTTACTACCTTTAAGTCCAAACTCTTGCTTGACGATGGAGTAGCAACTTTGTCCACGAGACATTTTCATGCCTAGTGTTTCTAGTCGTAAACCTCTAAGAAGAGTTTTATAGCGAAACATTTCGATTTGCTCGGGTGTGTCTAGTACTTTCATTGTGTGTCCTTTGTTTATAGTTCTGCTGATTGAAAAGATGATTCTATTCTACGTTCATCCTGTAATAATGTCAAGTCCCTAATAATATCTGCAAGACTTTCGTCTTCAGATTGAAATGCGCTTCCCTTTGGAAACTTTTCGGGGTGACGTTCATGTTGATCAAGGCAAACTGTGGACATGGGATCTGACCATGCAAGATTGCCTCGAACAATATCCATAATTGATTCTGATAATGTCATTGCTTTGCCTTTCTGTTTTGATCGTCTACAATCTTCGCTAGGCGAAGAAGTTCTGCTTGAATTTCTTTTTTAGCTTGTGGATTAGCTTTTGGGTTCTTCAGCACCTCAATCATTGGAAGAATGAGTGATGACCATGTTGGTGTTATATCTATCGTATCTTGCATAATATAAAACTAAACTAATTTAGGGTTTCTGTCAAATCCAAATCAAAAAAAGTCGAATAAAAATGCATTTTTTAAGTCGTTGAACATCAGTCATTTAGCTCTCGCCGCAGCCGAGCACATAAGTGCTTGGCTATCAGTTACTTATGAAGAGTGCATGGCTTGATAAAATTCTTTGTCTACTGCCCCGTCTTCTTTGCGGGCTTGAAGTTCTTCACATTCAGAAGGAAACACATGACAAGGTTCATCTGCCCCATTTTGCTTGATGTACCAAGCGGGCGGATCTTCTGGTTGAACTATCATACCAAGAAATCCATGCTCATGGAAATATTTAAGCACAGTGGATTTACCAATACCATTGATTTTAACGTTTACTATGGAACCTACAGATGGAATAGGTTTTTTGCAAACCCACTTTATCGACTCAAATTCTACATACTCTTTTGTTTTAATCATTTTAACTATACTTAACTCCTTCTAATTCTGATTCTAACCACATTATAGCTTTTTGTCTGATGTCACAGTGTGAGACTTCAGTAAATACATTGTCATTGACACGAAGATAAAGGTCAAAGCCGTTTTGTTTTTCTGTCTTGAATCCATTTACTTCATACCACTTTTGGGCATAATCTATCATTCTTTCTTCTATTCTCATTTTATTCCTCCCAATTTACTTGTTTCATAGTTAAACCACTGTCTGTGTAGGCATTGTATAGCTCTAGTAGGTCTTGGTCTGAGCCATGCTCAATGATTGACATAAGGTAGTCGATAATTTCTTGTTGTGTGATATTCATGGTATATAAGCTAATACTTGGTTGTGTGATAATAAAACTTCATCTGCATAGTATACAAACTTCTCGGTGTGCTTGTCAACAAAAGTTTCATACTTGTATGGATTATATGTTACCTCGGTTGCGGGTCTGTCTGTGTCTACATTCTCAGCATCTTGAAGATAACCCTTAACAAAAGCATGAACATTCTTGCGCTTTTCACGAATAACTTTTTCTCTACCCTTGCGATCAACATGAAAATAGCAATCCCATAATCCAACCGCATGATCTTTTGGAATATGAGCTTTAACTAGCCCGTGTTGCTTGATGCTCCAGCAATCTTTATGAAGGTTTTTGTAAACATATACAGGTCGATTCTTTTTAATCGTGTATCTTGGGTCTTGTTGGTTTCTTAGTATCATATAAACACAATAGTCTAGTTTGATAATTATCGCAAGAAAAAAGTGCGATAATTTTAAGATTTTAACTGCTTCATTATCAGGCACTTAGGTTACTCGGCAGCCGCCGCCGCAAGTGCTTGATAATCAGCGACTTGCAACGGGGTTTTTTAACACTACTACATGATACTAACAACAAAAATTTTAATTCTTTTAAAAAATGTTTTTATTTATTATTATTTATATTTGTTCTATTTTGTTATTTATACTATCTCACTGTTCATACTCTAATAATAATTTTATTCCCAATACTATAGACATTATTACAATCATTTCCATATTTATATTTATTTAACGGTTAATGGTGCCCAGGGGCATCCAGGTAAAGACTCCCGTTTTATTTTACTTCGAAACGGGGAAACGAAGGAATAGAACGAACAATGAAAGCTTTACCAGGTTCGCATGCTGTTGATTGCATTCTTAACAGCAGCTGGTATAAACGGTGATTCCGCCATCTCATCGATAGTTTGGCTAGCAAGAGAAACATCACGGATATAATCTCCATGGGCTTCTGTACTGTCGATAGTTTGACGGACTCTGCAGGCCTCTACCACCTTCCGCCCGCATCCAAAGCGCAGCAAAAGAGGTAAGTCAGGCATATCCTTCTCTAGGGTCTCGAGGTCCTGTTTAGTAACAAAACCAAATTGTGTTTTTGATAGTATCTTAAGTAATGTATTCATGATATCATACTAGTATACTTTTCCTCCACTGTCAAAATAAAAAAGCCTTCCTCCGCACTAAAGGACAAAATGCGAAGGAAGGCAGGGATGGGAGGAAGAAAATGGTGTGGGGGAGGATTACTGAATACCTCCAACGTTTCGGCGTGAACATCAGTTCAGGATTACCTACTTGGAACTACAAACTAGACTAGGTATTTGTCATTTGGCTCATCCGATTGGACTCTACCAACCCCACCACAGGGATTTGCATACTTTAACCCGCTCACGACAGGTTTATTCGGTCACCCACAGGAAGGATTATAAGCCCTTCCAAAATGAATGGAGCAAGTCAGCGCCCGAATACTCAGTTACCAACTTATTTACTCCAAAGTGAATTGAGTCTAGCTTAGGCATTTAAACGATGATTCCCTTCTCTTTCGAGATTGGGCTAGACCCAAATTAAAATGTTAAAGATCAATTTATTTTATTTGATTGAGTTTGGTTCTCAATTGTATAATATATATTATATACTATTATTTGTTATTTGTCAACTTATTTTTTAGCAATTTTTACATTTAATGGATCGTCACACAAATAGCAAGGTCCGTGACCTGCCTGCGGGCAACTATGAGAAGTTGGTGCATTAGGATCACTATACTTGCAGTGATTACAACCTGTTAATGTCAAAATTAATGTAATTAAAATATATTTCATTTATTATTTATTATATTGTTATTTATATTAAGTATAATCTATTATATATAATATTAATTATATTTCAAATAATTTACTTGAACTTTATTATTAGTAACAAGGTCTTCTACTTTATCATCAAGCCATTGTCTACCATTTATATCAACAAGTATATTATCTTTATTGATTAAAGCAATACTTGGTATGCCTGATATTGCATATTGACCATAAAGTTCGTTATCCCATGCTTTCCCCGAAAAGTTAACATGAAGAGTTGGAAGTTTTTCTCTAAAATAATTTACTAATGCATCTTTATTAGTATCGAGTGACACAACTACAACCTCAACTTTATTTCCGTATTTGGTTTTAATTGCTTCTATTTTTGGGGTAAAACTAACACAAGGTCTGCACCAAGTAGCGAAAAAATCTAATATAATAACTTTGCCCTTATGCTCAGACACATTAAATGTACCCGATAGAGTTGGAATACTAAGATGACTAACATCAGTATTGATATTATTAATTGCATTTATTTTTCTTTGATGAGATTCAATAAATCTTTTTGTCGTATCAGAATTATCTATCTTTTTTAAAGCTGAAACTAAATTAGTATAATGTTTAAGCCTACTTTGAGGTTTTTGGAAGGTACTAATACCCCTAGTATAATAAGCATTAAATAAAGTTGACTTGTATGGACTAAAAGGGTCTGTCATATCAGCAACTTCATGTGCGCGATCAAACCAATAATTGGGGTTGTACTTCTTTTTTGGGTCTTTATCTCCTTCTTTTAAATCTTGTATTAATTGATTTTTCATTGCTTCAGTTAAAGCAAATAAATTAGTAGTTAATAGTAATGTGATAATAAATGTAATGTATTTCATAATAAATTATTTTTTATGGGGTTATTTTAATGTTATGCCTTGGCTAATCTAACTGCTCGTTGAGCTTGAATCTCTTTAAGGCGCAGGTCTGCCTGTCGTTGTTGGGCAAGAATTCCTTCTTCTGCCTCGTTATAACTTAGAAACCTACGACTAAAGGCATGAGGGTCACGACCCTTTACTTTGTTCATAATTTCGGTTGCTCTTGCACATTTTGCGATATTCATGTTTTTTCCTCCTTTTAGGTGTTAATTTACCCTTACTATATAGTAAGTATTAATTATTGTCAAGACTTTTTAGCTCGACCCATTTATCTTCGACCATCACATGGTTCATTCTAGCTTCGCGCGCCAATTTCTTAACTTTGCGCATAGCTTTTGCTTCTGATCGAAATTCATCTACCAAAGTATCTATTTTAAATACTTGTAACCAATCAGCGAAATTTGGATGTCTCATTAACTTTATCATATTTATTTTCCTCCTGTGTTAAATTATGCCCTTACTATATAATAGGTAGAATAATATGTCAAATACATTTTTAAATAAAATTTAATTTTATAATTTATTTTCTACAATTAATTTGTCTTGTATTGTATCATTTACATAATAGACATTATCAAATAACCCCCTTACTCTCTTACCATTATTAGTTATTTTATTTAAATCATTTTTGATGGCAGTTATTTCATTGTCGGCAAGCTCGACAATCTTCTTTACTGAAGTCTCCTCGCCTGTCTTATTATTGAACAATTTTTTGTCCTCAGTTAAGTCGGCGCGCATTCTATTTATTTCTGACTTTATTACTAATATTTCGTCTAGCTTTCTGTTTATTTGCTTTGCTAGAGATTCTTCTACCACTTCTTCCTCTTCCGTTTCTTCCTTATGCTTTGGTTTATAACTATATTTCTTCCACATATATTTTACCTCCTGTTGTTTGAATTTCCCCCTATACTACTGAAGAACATAGTATTTGTCAAACTAAAAAATTCAAGATGTGAGCGCGACTTTATTTAAATTAATATTTTATACAATTAAATATTTTATTTTACTTTATTTTGTATGTAATTATTTG
>Ga0129351_1000526_pt1 | contig 14375 bp, 8 predicted proteins | sample CPBDNA_8_FD_94423 | JGI IMG/M metagenome (GOLD analysis project Ga0129351, IMG submission 94423) | Freshwater to marine salinity gradient microbial communities from Chesapeake Bay, USA - CPBay_Sum_27_0.2_DNA | ecosystem: Environmental > Aquatic > Marine > Coastal | place: USA: Chesapeake Bay... | reverse complement strand
TTTCAAACTGATGGATCAGTGAGTTGTACCTCCAGCTCAACTTATGCCGGTGGTATCGATTGGACTGTTGCTTGTGCAACATGTACTAATCCTTCAGCTGAATATTCGGTTGTTTCTGATTGTTTAAATGCTCCACAATTTTTTGTTGATGTAAATATCACAAGTTTAGGTGATGCTGAAACATTAACAATAGCTGATAATTTTGGTAATTCAAATAATGTAGATAATACTGGAAATGTTCAATTTGGTCCCTATGCAAATGCAACCGAAGTACAAATTTCTATATCGAATGATCAAGATGTGAATTGTGTTATTCAAAGTGAATCTCTGAGTCAAGGGGTTTGTGCCTTAATAACAGACACAAGTTTATACTCCGTTGAAGAATTAGTCACAGATGTACTAATTGACTCACAATGCAATCAAACATCAAACATAACCTTTAGCACCGGAACCAACTTTGGTAGCACAAACGGAATAGGATACTTTGAATCAAATGGTTCTGAGTGGCCATTTGAAAATGGATTAATAATGACGTCTGGAGATGTTTCCAATGCTGTAGGGCCAGAGACAGGTGTATTAGGTGATGGTGATTACAATTGGCCTGGAGATGCAGATTTAGAAGCCTTTATCCCTGGTTTAAATTTAGGAGATACAAATAATGCATCAATAATTGAATTTGATTTTGTTCCTGTTTCTAACAGTATGAGTTTTGACTTTATTTTTGCTGCTGAAGAATATGGTACCTTCCAATGTACCTTTACAGATGCATTTGCATTTCTACTGACAGATTCATCTGGAAATACTACAAATTTAGCTATTGTTCCTGGAACTAATGATCCAATTTCTGTTCTAACAGTAAGAGATGAACAATATAATAATGGCTGTGAATCAGTAAATGCTGAATGGTTTGCAAATTATTACGGTCCTGGTGGTCTTGATCCCGCTACAAGCCCCACTAATTTTATAGGGCATACAGAAGTTATGACCGCTCAAGCAGAAGTTACACCTAATGAACTTTATAATATAAAACTCGTTGTTGCTGATGATGGTGATACTATTTATGATTCTGCTGTATTTATAGATGGTGGTAGTTTTGATATAGGACAACTTGATCTTGGTGAAGACATATTAACTTCAACTGGAAATGCACTATGTGAAGGTGAAGAAATAGTTTTAGATGCAGGTGCATTACCAAATAATTCTAGTATTGAGTGGTTTATGGACGGACTTTTAATTGAAGGTGAATCAGGAGTTACACTTGATGTTACCGAAACTGGATTCTACAGTGCTCTTATAACTGTCGACAATACAGATTGTACTTATGGTGATGATATTATAGTTCAATTTTTTCAATCACCTGATATAACTCCTGTTGAAGATGTTATTATGAAATGTGCAAATGAAGACTATACACTTGAGATAAATATTGAAAATAGTGATCAACTAAACTCACTAACTTATATATGGACTCTAGACGGGGTTGATGTACAAACTGGAAGTGACAATACCTACTATCTTGATGAATTAACAGAAGAATCTGGTGAATTTATTGTGACTGTTTTTGACGATATAACATATTGCTATAGTTCAACAACTATCAATGTTAATTTTTATGAAAACAGCTATTGTGTTGATTTACCACAAGGACTTTCACCAAATGGAGATGGATTTAATGACTGTTTAATCCTTGATCATTTGGAAGACAGAGAGGATATAGATAAAATTGAAGTATTTAACAGATACGGAACGAAAATCTATGAACTAAATGAATATATCGATCAGTGGTGTGGAACCGATCAGGATGGAAAAATTGTACCTGTTGGAACCTATTTTTATATAATATATTTTAATTCATCTAAAGATCCAATAACTAGCTGGATTTATGTTAACTACTAAAAAACTAATTATGAGAAAAATAATTTTAGTAATACTTATTTTATTGTCGGCATCTGAAATAAATGCTCAACAAGACCCACAATATACTCAGTATATGTATAATATGAATGTAATTAATCCTGCATATGCTGGATCTAGTGAAGCAACTAGTATAGGTATATTGTATAGAGATCAATGGGAAGGATTAGATGGTGCTCCAAAAACTGCTACTATGAATGTTCATTTTCCAGCAGGAAATAATGTTGGTTTTGGATTTTCAGCTATTAGCGATGAAATTGGTCCTGTTAGTGAAACTAATTTATATGTTGATTTTTCTTACACGTTAAATTTAGCAAATGAAAATAGATTAGCTTTTGGAATAAAAGCTGGGGGAACTTTTCATGATATTGGACTTATTGACTTAGCTTTAATTGATCCTAATGATCCTTTTTTTGCAAGTGATGTTAATGAAAACACTCCTAATTTTGGTGCTGGTTTATACTTCTATAAGCCTAACAAATATTATTTGTCAGTTTCAGTACCCAACATTTTGGAATCTGTTCATTTAGATAGTAATGATTTTAACATTGGCTCTGAAACAAGGCATCTATTTGCAGCAGTAGGCTATGTATTTGACATCAATAATGATTTTAAATTTAAGCCCCATGCATTTATGAAGTACGCGTCTGAAGCACCTGTGAGTTTAGATTTAAACGCTAATTTATTTATGTATGATTTTGTAGAAGTTGGATTAGGTTACAGAACCGATGATTCAATAACAGCAATGGTTAACTTTTTAGTTTCTCCTTCAATTAGGATAGGATACGCTTACGATAGCATACAATCTGAACTTAGTTTTTTAACCAAAGCTTCGCACGAAATATTTATAAACTTTGATATTAACTTTAGAACTAAGGTTTCTAGATCACCAAGATACTTCTAATTATATAATATAATAATATGAAAAAAATACTTACACTTTTAATAATAGCATTTTTTACTTTATCTCCGATTTTTGGACAAAATAATTCAACGAAGAAAGCTGATAGACTTTTTGAAAGATATGAATATGTAAAAGCAGCTGAAGAATATTTAAAGTTAGCTGAATCAAGAAGCTCAGATAATTATGTTATTGGCAGATTAGCAGATGCATACTATAATATATTTGAAACACGTAAAGCAGAAAAATGGTACGCTAAAATTATAAATGAAGACCCAAATCCTGAAGTTATTTTTAGATATGCAGAAATGCTAAAAGCTAACGGAAAGTATAAAGAATCAAATGTGTGGATGTCTAAATTTTCAGAAATGATGCCTTACGATACTAGATCAATCGCGTTCAGAAATACTCCAAATTATCTTGATAAAATAATTAAAAAAGGAAAGAGATTTAATGTTCAAAACCTAAAAGACATTAATACTATTTCATCAGACTTTGGTGCATTTAAGTTCGATAATGCACTTTATATAACATCAGGGAGAAAGCAAAAGGGTTCACAAAATAAAAAATACAATAACTATACCTCTGATGAAGAATATGTTTTAGATGTTTTTAAATACGATGTAATAAATGATGTGTATATAAACGAGACCCCATTAGAAGCTATAAATACAAAATATCATGAAGGAGTTATAGCATTTAGTCCATCAGGTGATACAATGTATTTTGCAAGAGAAACATATTATCCAAAGTCTTATTATGCAACTTTTAAAACATTAAAGGATTCAATAGTAAAAAGCGGTACGATAACAGAAAACGTCAGTGTAATTAATTTATACCGAGCAACAAGATGTACAAAAAAACAAATTACATGGAAAAACAATGGTGATTGTAATTTTAATAAAGGGTGGAATGTAACTGAATTAGAATTTAGTAGTGGGTATTTTTCTATGAAGAACCCTGCTTTAAGTTGTGATGGTAAAACATTGTATTTTTCATCTGACATGCCTGGTGGATTTGGAAACTATGATATTTATAAATCTGAAATTAAAGAAGATGGTAGCCTAGGCGAACCAATTAACTTAGGTCAAAAAATAAATACAGAAGAGCAAGAAGTATTCCCACACATGTGTTGTGATGACACTCTTTATTTTTCTTCAAATGGCCATTTAGGTTTAGGTGGTCTTGATGTTTTTTATTCAAAAAACGTTGATGGTAAATGGTCTAATGTTAGAAATGTTGGTATTCCAGTTAACAGTAATTCTGATGACTTTGCGTTTAAAATGGGAGATGACTGTACAAATGGTTTTGTCTCTTCAAATAGATCTGGAGGAGTTGGTAGTGATGATGTATACGCCGTCAAGAAAATAAGGCCATTATGTGATATCTTACTTGAATCTGTTGTTGTTGATGCTAAAACAGATAAGCCTATTAATTCTGCTTTAACATCTGTTAAAGACGATACAGGAATTATAAATAACTCCAAAGAAACAAATAATGAAGGAAGAGTTGATTACATGTTTGAGTGTGAAGATGATATTCAATTAATGGTTAGCAAAGAAGGTTATGAGAGTAAAATGATTGATATAAAACTTTTAGATATTGATCCGCCTTTACTAAAAATAAAGCTAGATCCAATTGAAGAGCTTATTGTAGAAGAAAAAATTATTTTAAATCCAATTTATTTTGAATTTGATAAGTCTAATATCACAAACCAGGCGGCATTTGAGCTTGATAAATTGGTTGCAATTATGAAAAAATATCCGAAGATGATTATAAGGGCCGAATCACATACAGATAGTCGTGGCCCAGCTTCATATAACAAACTCCTTTCAGATAGAAGAGCAAAATCTACTGCTCAATATGTAATTTCAAAGGGAATCGATGAAGATAGAATTAGTGGTGTAGGAATGGGTGAGGATGATCCAGAAATTGACTGTAGCTCTGGATGTTCAAAAGATGAACATGCTAAAAATAGAAGATCAGAGTTTATAATTGTTTCTAGATAAAATACAATCAGACTTCTCTTACTCTAAGAGAAGTCTGATATTATAGATAAATCATCAATTTCTAATCAGTCTAAATAAAAATTTACTCCATATCTCTATTTAAATTGTTTCTAAATGTAATTGATTCTAGATTTGTTACTTAAATCTAAACAAAAATGGAAAATTTACAATTAAGTAATAGCTGTGTGAACTGTGAAAATTTATTAACAAATTCACTTTGTGGTTTTCACAATGTTGAAGTAAGCGAAAAATATACTTGTTCAGACTTTGAAGTAAAGTAATTTTTCTAAACTAAAAGTTGAACTTTACTTCTTGAATTAAATCAGAGTTTAAGCTTTGTGCCACAGGACATCCTTTAGCTACAGCTACTAACTTTTCTGTCTGTTGATCAGAAAGATCATTTTTATCAAAATTAATTTCTATTATAATTTTTGATATTCTTCTAGGATGTGATTCCATGATTTTAGTCACATAAGCTATTGATTCAGGAAGTTCAAAATTATTTTTTTCTGCACAAATTCCCATAACTGTTGTCATACAACTACATAATGCCGATGCAACTAAATCAGTAGGAGAAAAAGCATCCCCTTTTCCATTATTATCAATTGGAGCATCAGTGATAATTGTATCTGAGGATTTTAGATGTGTTGCTTTAGTCCTAAGCTCGCCTAGGTATCTATTTTCTATAGAGTGAGACATTATTTAATTATTCGCCTATAAGCAATACATTATCAATCTCATAAGTAGCCGAACCAGATGACGTTGATACATATTTAAAAGCTATGTATACATTGCCACCAGCATATGAGCTTAAATCTACATTACCTGAATCCGTCCAAGTTACCCAGCTACTAGTATCCGTGTCAAGTGTAACAGAAAGTTCTGTCCATGTTCCGTCAGAATTCGGATTTCCACCAGAATAATCAGATGAAGCATAAACTTCTAACGAAGGACCATTGTATCTTACAACAGATTGAAAGTTTAACGTAACTGTAGACAATGAGCTAAGATCAATTGTATTTGTGATAAGCCAATCTTCGTTAACATTACTTCCTCCAGCGAAACCAGAAATTTTTGCACTAGGTGCTGGATTTCCGTAAGGGGTTATTTCCCATTCCTGCTCTCCAGTAACATTGACTATTGTCCAGTTGTTGAAATTATTTGACGAAAAATCATCAGAGAATAACGGATCACATCTTGATGAATCAAAGTTCACATCATCTTTTGTGTTTAACATCATTACCCTATTATCTCCAAAATAATCACGTGTGATAATTCCTGAAATTGTACCACTACTATCTGTTGGGAGCATAGAGTCGTTGAAATTTGAAAATGCACTTGTTTCTAATTTTAGTGTACCTGAATCAACACAACTTTCTAGATCTCGTTGAGTATCATAATCTTCATCTGGGTCAACGTAGGTCATTCCGTCTAAACCTGGTGAAAATTGAGCACTCAATGCACTTACATATACACCTATATGACTATCATTAATTTCAGATAAGTTAAGGGCTAGTGGAACCAGAGAAAAACTGTTACTAGATCTTAAAATAACATCAGCAGCTCTATTTTCTGAGATTTCAGAGATCTCATCACCTGCAGCATTTCCACCATCTCCGATAGCTATTACCCCATCACCAGAATTTGTTTCACCAATAGATAAGCCTTGAAGTTTAATATAAACTTCTCTTCCTACGTTAAACTGATTGTAACTATCAACTTGGTTAAGTGAGACTTTAATTCCAGCTGTAGGATTTTCTATTTCATCTTGCATGTAAAATTCTTTATAAAAATTACCTGTAAAATCTGAAGATGAAACATATCCTCTAACAACTAAATTAGATTCAATTTGATTTATTTCTCCGTCAATAAATAAATTTTTTATCTCTGAAATAGTCATCAAATCTGCCGATCCATTATCAATTTCATCAAGTAATTCAACTAATTTTTGATTTTCTTCCAGACCAATGCTTTGTGGAACCGAATAATCATCATCCTGAACACAAGAAAAAGCAAAGAGTGTAATAAAAGTTACTATTGATATTTTATTGATTAATTTCATATTTTCTGTTTTTAAAATCTAAAGTATAAGTTTAAAAAGTAATTGGTGCCTCTACCATACCAGTATTTAGGGCCAAAAACTCTTTTTGGTTTATTATTGTCTTGGAGTAATTGCTGATAGTTAGCATTTCTACCTTGTTCAAATCCTCCAGTTCTATATTTTTGATCAAGTATGTTATTTATGCTAGCAAAAAAACCAACATAATAATCATCTATTTTCCAAGATTTACCTCCAATCATATTCACAACCATGTAATCATCAAATTTTTCTTGTTTAAGCAAATCTCTTGCCGTATTAATGTCATAGTCATTAAACGGTAGGCCGTCTTGAGCTAAATAAAAATTTTGTGTTCTTGTAAGTGGACTTACATCTAAATAAGTATTTGTAAAAAAGTTAGAAGTAACTCCAATGAACCAATAATCTGGATCTCTATATTCAAATCCTACAGAATAAGCTTTTTGAGGGCCACCAGCTATTTTATAGTTTTCTAGATTTGAAGGACCGACTGCAACTGTATTATTGTCCGCACCTAGATATAAATAAGGATTGTTGTCATATGTATATTGTCCAATGGATGCAGCGCCCTTTAACTTAACAGTAGGTATGATCTGAGCTTCAACTCCAAATTCAACACCTAAATATTTTTTATCTATACCTTGAAGAATTTCTTGTATAAATTCACTGTCATCTGCAAACCCTACGAGTCCGTCAGCATAATAGAATGAAATCTCATTTGCATCCTTAACTTCAGAGTAAAAACCTGTAAGTCTTCCTGTAAAAATCGGAGTTCTAAATATATAATTCGCGTCAAATGACATGATTTTTTCTTCGGTGATAGGTGAATTATTAATTAACCCATTAACATCACTTCCTACTACATTATGGTTTACTCTTGAATTTGTAAAAGTATTTCTAATTGATGGTGCCTTTTGTAAATAAGCAGAATTAAAATCTAAAATATGTTTACCAGAAAACTTATAGGTAATTCCAGCTTTAAACCCATACCCATCAAACTTAATTTCTTCTCCCAATCCCGAAGAATTACCAGCATTCGCTTCATTTTCAAAAATACCATCACGTTGATAAGTAGTATTCGTAATATCACCTGCTAAATAAAACTCAAGCTTATTAAAAGTAAAGTTAATCATCGAAAACAAACTTAGCTCTTCAGCATTCATTTCATAATGATACTTAAACTTATCCCCATGAGAAACAACACTATTTGGAGACAAAAGATTGTAGTCTAAATTGTCAAATGAATCAATATTTGAGTATGAATAGCCGCCCAACATATCTGTAATTTCTGCAAAATTATCAGAAACTAGATTTCTATAATTAACAGAAGTGGTAATTTTGATATTTTCATTTATTTCCCTGTTGTAGGCTGAATTTACAGTTAATTGAGTATCATCAACCCTATCTTCGTAAAGAACATATGCAGCATTTAAATTAGACTGATTATTTGTGAGGTTAGCATCATAAATTCTATTCCAGTTAATTTGACCATTATTTACAAAATTTTCCTGTGCAATGTAAGCACCTTCATAATCAGGTCCGTTTGTGTCTGCAAGAAAATAACTTGGTAAATCTTGATAATAAGCAGGACTTGGGTTCGACCCTCCAGCATAATCTAATCTACTGTTACCCATTTCACCAAATTGATAACCAAAACTTGTTTCTAATGAAGAGTTCTCATCAATTGTCCAATCATGATTCAATAAAATTATAGGCTCAACTACTCTTTTTACTCTTGAGTTTCTTTTTTCACCATCTTGATATCCCCAATATTCGTTATACTTTATTCCTTTTAAATCATATACTTCTTGAGTATTAGGAGACACTTTACCTCTTCTGTTTGGGGCATAAATCGCAGCCAAATTTAAACTATGTTTATTATTAAAAATTTTCTGAACAGAAAGAAAAGCTGAGTTAGAATCATAAAAAGAAGCATCTTGATATCCTTCATTCCCCCATCTTCTACCAATGGAAAGAGAATATGCCCAACCTTTTTCTAACATACCTGAGTTATAAGTAGCCATTAATCTATTAGAATAACTTCTGTTAGAAGAAGAGTAAGTTATTCTTCCTCCCTCTCCATATTCTGAAGCTCTGATGTTAATATTATTTGAACCTAAAATACCTCCGAAATTATATTTAAGCGGTATAGAACCGTTTGATAGTTCTTGATTTCTTAATACATCATTTAATCCACCCCAGTTACTCCATTGTGGTCTTCCGTTATAGAGTTTATTCATTTTAATCCCATTGATGTGAACAATAGCATTATCAGAATCAAGACCTCTAACTTTAAAAAAAGACGAGCTAAACTCATATGCAGCAGTCCTATAAAAGACATCCATGGAAGAATTAAGTAATCCAGAAATATTATCTGATGCAGAAGTGTCATCATTTAATTCATCATCACTTAAAGAAATACTAAAAAAATCTACTACGTCATTTGTAGTAGAAAGATTATTAATGGTGTCATTGACAGTGATTTGTTCCTCTACCTGAGAAAAAATATTGAAGTTTATAAGTAATATTATAATTAATACTAATCTTGTTTTATACATATCAATAAATATTTCAACTATTACAATAATTGGGTTAAATTTACGCTTTAAATAGCAATTGTAAACACATTTTTTATGAAAATTAATTCACTCCTACTTATAGTTTTTTCAGTTCTCATTTCATCTAATATTTTAGGACAGGAAAAAAAAAGAAAATTTGATATACATACACTAGCATTCTATAATCTTGAAAATCTTTTTGATACTATTAATGATGTTAATAAAAATGACGAGGCAAGTCCAATAATGGAAATAAAGTTTAACAGAAGTGGTATTTATAAAGAAAAAGTTTCAAATATGGCTAGAGTTATTTCAGAAATTGGTTATGATTTCACAAACAGACCTCCAACAATTGTTGGAATTTGTGAAGTAGAAAATAGAAAAGTTGTAGAAGACTTGATTGCAGATGAAAAACTTTCGAAATATAATTATGGAATTGTACATTATGATTCACCTGACAGAAGAGGTATTGATGTAGGTCTATTATATAATAAAGATATTTTTGAGGTAACTAATTCAAATTCACATGAATTATATATTACATATAATAACACAAGTGACAGAAGTTATACCCGAGATCAGCTAGTTGTTAGCGGAAAACTTGACGGTGAGTTAATGCATCTAATCGTTAATCACTGGCCTTCAAGAGGTGCTGATGAAACAAAAAGAATGGCTGCAGCAGAAGTAAATAATACTATTATTGATTCTTTAAGAAATATATACAAAAACCCAAAAATTATTTCAATGGGCGATTTTAATGATGATCCATTTGATAAAAGCATAAAAAAAATACTTGGTGCAAAAAAAGAAATTAATGAGGTTGGTAAAAATGACTTATACAATCCTTTTGAGAAAATATTGGTTGAAAAAGGTATTGGTACAAACGCTTACAGAGATAAGTGGCAATTATTTGATCAAATAATTTTATCAAAGCCTTTTTTAAAGAAAAATTATAATGATTTTCAACTCTATAAAGCTGGAGTTTTTAATAAATCTTATTTGATTAATAAGAAAGGTAAATTTAAGGGTTATCCTTACAGAAGTTTTTCATATGGGGCTTTTACAGGGGGCTATAGTGATCATTTACCACCATACATATTTCTTCTTAGGGAGATAAAATAAAAAAAGGCTCACAAATGAATGTGAGCCTTTTTTATATGTATAATATAATATTAGAAGTTATATCTCAATCCAACATTCCAAGTTCTTCCTAATCCGAAGTAACCTTGGTTAGCAGTATCGATTCCATCATATAATACACCAGTACCGTCACCTGCAGAAATTGCAGTTCTTAATTCACTGATGTAAACGTTATCAAATACGTTATTTACGTTTAATCTAACATCTAATGTTGCGTCATTTACAAACATTTTATAAGATAGACCCATGTCAACTACATGGAAGCTTGGTAATTTAAGGTTTTCTTTTACAGCTCCAACATTAGAATAAAGTTCATCATAGAATCTGATATCAGAATCAAATGAGAATCTTTCTGCCAAATCAACATCAAGACCTAAACCTGCTGTAAATTGCGCAGCATCACCTACTTTTCCGCCGTCAACATCTACAGTTTCTGTAGAGATGATATTTTGATCTTCATCTTGCACTCTAGTTATAGCGTCTCCCTCATAAATCCAATCACCAACTGAAAGGAATCCTTTCAAAGTATATGGAACATCTTCTTGAGGTTTAGCAGAGAAAGAAACTTCAAGACCTTGGTGAACCTGAGTTACACCTTCTGAAACATTAAAGAAAACAACATCATCAGAAACATAAGATGATGAAGTAACTCTGTCAGCCCAAGAAGTTCTGTATAAATCAACTCTTGCAGAGAAGTTTGGCACTTCATAAACATAACCAGCTTCTAATCCTATGATAGTTTCATTTGAAGTATTAGGATTAATCTGATTTGTGTAATTTAAGTAAATGTTGTCAAAATATGGAGCTCTTGAGTAATATCCAGCATTAACATATGCTTGACCGTTCTCTCCAACACCAAATCCAACACCAGCTTTAGCATTAAAACCAAAGTTATCAACTTTTTCAGACTCTACACCATCTGTAATTCCGTCAGGCAAAGCTTCACCAGTCCATTGACTTGAAGTACCGTCAATTAAAGACTGATCAGCATATTGATAGTGATCCCATCTTTGATAATTTGTTTGAGATACAGATCCTTGGAAAAATGCAGAAAAATCATCATTCACATATTCTACCTGAGTAAATAATCCTCCATAAGTAATTCTTTCATCATTACTGTATGCAATTTTTTGATCTTCATCAAAATTATTAAATGTTGCCTCCCATGGATTAGCACCCATACTTTCAGTAGCAATAACATACTTATATGTACCATAAGTACCATAAGTTTGATGATTATTATTCTGATCTCTTAATCTGATGTTTTCTTGCCATGAAGTTAAACCATGGAAATTTTCAACGATTCTAAAGTGCTCACCATAATAAGTTCTTAAGTCAACACCAACATTTAAAGTTAAATTATCTGATAATTGAGTTTCGTAATTAGAAACAGCACCCATCCAGTTATGCATATTCATAGAAGCTCTGGTAACATAACCACCTTCAGCAGCATAATTACCACCAGCACCAGATGTAGATAAATTATATGCATAAATCGCATCATAATCTATATAACCTTCGTCAGTTCTGATTCTTTGACCTCTACCTCCTGTACCTCCACCGTTACCAGTTGAAGCATATAAAACAGTAGATAAACTTGACTTATCATCAATTGTATAATCCCAGTTTAAGTTGAATACTGGTTTATGGTAAAAGTTTCTTCTTTCTGTAAGATATCTGTCACCATAATAACCATAGTTGTTATTGTATTTTCTACCTTTCTCTAAATAAGTATCAATACTTTTAGAAAAGTTTTGATCATGCCACTGAGGAGCACCAGTCATTAAAAAGTTAAAGTTATGCTTGTCATTCATTTCATATCCTAATGAAAAGAAATAAGTTTGACCTTGACCAAATGTACCTTCAGCATACCCATCTCCTTGCCAGTGAGTTAACAGGAAGCTTGTAGACCACCCGTTGTCATTTTCACCAGTGTCATAAGAAAAAGTAGTTTTAAGATAATTGTCATTAGCAAAACCAGCGTATGCGAATCCACCTTGTTGCTTTGAAGTAGATCTCATTACAAAATTTACTGTACCACCAACAGATGAAATTGCTAATTTAGAAGCACCTAAACCTCTCTGGATTTGAACAACATTTGCGATGTCATTCATACCAGACCAGTTAGACCAGTACATTTTACCATCTTCCATTCCGTTAATTGGTTGACCATTTAACATGAATGCGGTATTGTCTTGACCAAAACCACGAACGGCAATTCTTGTATCACCAAACGCACCTGATTGACCAGCGACATAAATTGACGGAGTATTTGCAAGTGTCATTGTGATATCTTGCGTTCCGATCTTTTTTTGGATTTCTTCACCAGTAATGGTTGAAACCGCTACAGGAGTTTTTCTGTCTTCAGCAAGGTCAATAACCCCGCCTCCAACTAAAACTATCTCCTCTAATTCCTCAAGATCTTCCCAACTTTCTTCAGAAGATTCTTGAGCATAAATTGTAGTACCCATTAGTAGAAGTGCTACAAAAAATAATTTGTGAGTAATGTTTTTCATAATTTGTTTTACGTTTAATTATATTATAACAGGTCAAAAATAGCTAATATTTATAACTTATTATTATATAAACATTAATAAATTATACCCCAATTATTAACATTTCAGGTTAAAACAATTAAATCTAATCTGTAGAAGAATATCTATTTAATAGGGTTTTTGTTGAAGAATCGTGACTATTAAAGTCTTGACTTGCAAGATCTTGAAGAATATTAGTTGCAAGTTTTTTGCCTAATTCTACCCCAAATTGATCAAAGCTGAGAATATTCCATATGACTCCTAATGTGAAAATCTTGTGCTCGTACATTGCAATTAAAGATCCTAAGGATGATGGGGAAAGTTTATTTATTAAAAACGTATTTGTAGGCCTATCACCTTTAAACAACCTGTGATTGCTCTCAACCTTTTCGTTGATTGTGCCATTCATCAAGGCTTTAGTCTGAGCAAAAAAATTAGCCATGAGAATATCATGATGAACTTCATTTCCTTTTATTGAGTTTTTAAAACCAATAAAATCTGAGGGTATAATTTTTGATCCCTGATGAAGAAGTTGAAAAAAGGAGTGCTGAGCATTTGTTCCAGTTTGACCCCAGATGATTTGACCAGTTTCGTAATTTGTTAAATTTCCAGATCTATCAGTTTGTTTTCCGTTACTTTCCATCGATGCTTGCTGTAAATATTTACTAAAACTTTTTAAATTTTCAGAATATGGAATTACAGCATGGGTTTGGTAATTGAAAAAATTATTATACCACATACTCAAACAAGCCATTAAAACAGGGATATTTTTAGAAAATTCATTGGATTTGAAGTGTAAATCCATTTTTCTTGCGCCCAAAAGTAATTCCTCAAATTTTTCATATCCAATAGATAAGCTAATCGAAATTCCAACTGAGCTCCACAAAGAGAATCTACCTCCAACCCAATCCCACATGGGAAATATGTTCTCAGGATTAATCCCAAATTCAACAGCCTTTTCGATATTACTACTTACAGCAACAAAGTGTTTTGAAATATCATTCTCACTAGCCGCGTTCAAAAACCAACTTCTAACAGAATTTGCATTTGTTAGTGTTTCAATTGTAGTAAAGGTCTTTGAAACTATTATAAAAAGAGTCGTTTCTGGTCTTACTTTACCCAAAACTTCATTCAAGTGATCTCCGTCAACATTACTGACGAAATGAGAATTCAAATCTGTTTTATAATGAGAAAGAGACTCAACAACCATAGATGGTCCCAGATCAGAACCTCCGATACCAA
>Ga0129351_1000521_pt1 | contig 14432 bp, 10 predicted proteins | sample CPBDNA_8_FD_94423 | JGI IMG/M metagenome (GOLD analysis project Ga0129351, IMG submission 94423) | Freshwater to marine salinity gradient microbial communities from Chesapeake Bay, USA - CPBay_Sum_27_0.2_DNA | ecosystem: Environmental > Aquatic > Marine > Coastal | place: USA: Chesapeake Bay... | reverse complement strand
ATCTCTTGGTTTAATAGAAAGAATAACTTGATTTGATTGTGATAGTGTTGTAGTATCAATTCCTACAATTTCTACATTTGCACCTGAACCATTATTAATAAAATCACCATTTGTAAATGAACCAGAAGTATTAACAACAAGTGCAGAAGTAACAACTAATGTATCAGAATTAGCAAATCCAGTACCACCATTAGTAATATCAATAGAATAAACGGATCTATCGTAGGTATAGATTTCTAATGTTTCACCTGGAGTAAATGCAAAGGTTTCACCATCATTACCTGCATTAATATAATTGATATAAAGTGTTTTTAGATCTGGATCTTGTGATTCGAAACCATCTGCATAATTAACGATATAACCATTCAATCCTGTAGTTGGACTATTAATACTTAAACTGGTATAATTTGATGGGATAGCAACACCACCACTCGCAAGATTATCTAAAATTTTAATATATGGATATGGGTTTTTAAATAAGAAATTACAACCATCTATAATTGTTCCACGACGGAAAATATTATCACCAAATCGTTCAATTTGTTTTTGAAGAATTGTTTGAAACTGATTTAGTTCTCGTGCCTGAACTGAAACACCTGGTTGAAAGAGAATTTTGTAGAAATTCTTATTTTCATCAAAGTCATCATGATAAGGTGCTACATTCAAATTAGTTTCTAATGGCATCTTTTTCCCTACTAAAATTCAAAAATTAATTTAACAGTTTCAGATTGTGAATTACTACGTGTAATAGATTCTAAATTTTCTAAGTATAAAATTTCACCTGAACCAAAAACAAGTTCTGGAGTATATTTATTATTTATAGTAGCAATTGCTTCACTACTAGCTCCATGTATTGTATTTGATGTAGTAAATGAACCAATCTGATTTGTTGTATAAATTGTTGCAACACCACCACTAGTTTCTACAGAATGAATAGTTGCATTTGCTGTTGAACTGGCTAGATTTGTTCCTTGATACACCTTCTCATCATTCAAAAATACATTTGCAGTCACTGTACCTGTATATTTATACATTTGAACAAAAGTATTGAAACCTTTTGTTACATCATTTCTAATTACATTATTAACTTGTGCTTTTGCTCCAGTATTCAATCCAACAAACGTATCATCACTAGAAAATATTCCACTCACATTTGTTACTAATATATTTGTTACATTTGCTGTTTGTATTACATAAGCAGATGATGAAATATTTGCTTGATAAATCAATGCTTCTGTACAGCTGAATAACCCATTTGAATTTAAATTCATATGTGATGTATTTGTAACACTTTGAATAGTAGTTACTTGATGAGATAAATTGTTACCTGATTTGATATAGATATAATCATTTGCGGAAAATTGACTAGTAAAATCTGCACTATTACAAGTTATAGTAGAACTATTTAAGTTAATTGTTGCTTGTGTAGCAACTCTTACAGGTGTAATTTTTACTATTTGTTCATTATTGAGGAATGAACCATTAGCATTTTTCATTTCAATATTAACATTTGCAAATAATGGATCTTTAAGAACACCAATTTTTTCATAATCATTTGTAGATGGAATAGTATTTGATTCGGTATTAGAAAATGTAATTGAAAATGAGAAACTATTACTACCTAATTCTTGTGCAGCATCTGCCCCATGTCCACCAGCAGGAGAATAAATTGGTCTTACTTCTGCCTGATTTGTTACACCAACAACACTATTAGCAATCACATTTGCGGTAAAATAATCATATCCAGCACCACGATCTAACATTTCTACACGATATACTGAATTAGTACTAAAGGTATTAATTAATGCTCTTGCAACTGCATTTGTAGTTTGTAATCCATCACCAGTAATCACTACTTCAGGATTAATTTCAAATGTAGAACCATTTACTGGAGAAGTTGCAAATGAATTAGCAATAGTAATAAAATTACCATTTGCATTTACAAAATAATCTGTAATACGTTTATGTTGACCAGATCCAGTACCTGATGAAATATATAGTAAACATCCTGTATAAAATCCATTTACTGTACTGAGATTATTGTTACTGATTTGATAAGTAGTAGCCGAACCATTAACTCGAATATCTGCTGCTGCAAAGGTTCCTGATGTGAAATTACCATAATTCTTACCAGCATTTTCAATCTTAATAATATCAATGACACCATCAATAGCAGAACTCGATACTGTAGTATTAGAAACTACTGGTATTAATGAATCTGTTGCAAATTTATCATATGTTGTTTTATCAATTGAGAACATATATTTCCATCTATATCCATCTGATGTTTGATAGACATTAGTATTTGCTCCAGTAATATGAGCAAAAGATGGTTGAACGGTAGAATTAGATCTTAAATTATTATCGAGACATTTATATACGTGATAATATGAAACTTCATTTGTTACAACAAAAAAATCTTTAGTTAAGAGTGCATCATCATTATCATCATACATATCATATAGTCTATCTGCTTCATAGTCAATTTTTTTGACCATGATTTTAGCATCATTAGGTGTGACTCTTTTACCAAAAATCATATTTCTATAACCATCAATCACGGTTTCCCGAACATCATCAGGAGGTGTAGGAATTGTGGATGATGTTCGGTTTACATGATCTGAAGTAAAGACATAATATGCAGTATTCGATTTTTCAGAAATCGATTCTAGCAACTGTCTAGAAATATGTGTTTTATATTTTGTTGTGAGTCGCTTTGTCATCTACTTATTAATTATTTCCAATTGCTTGATAAAATACAGTAATTGCAGTATCATTAGCAGTTCTAACATTTGCAGTTGTAGTATTTGAAGCAATTAGTAATGGTGAATATGTTCCATCATATGTTGATGTTTCAGCAGTAACAGTAACAGAATAAACAGTAGTAAATCCTGTTGTAAATGTAATATCACCTACTGTGCTATTAGATTGTACTGAACCCCATTGCATAATGAGACCATTTGGTAAAACAGTATAACCATTTGCAGTATCAGATGAAGAACCTAATGTAAAAGTATTTGTTGTTACATTAGCAGATGATACTGTAATAATAGAACTATTTACTTGTGTATTTACAGTGCTATTACCAATAGAAGTAGTATCTGAAACTGATAAGTTACCTGTTAGGGTAATTGATGTACTAAATGATGCAGCATTCTCTTTTGCTAGAGCAAAACCACCTGCAGTTGAACCATCATGAACTACAACTGTATTTTTATCAGTATCTACAGTAAGTTCACCGATGGCACCTGTAATTGCTGCAGTATTGGCAGTATTTGCTCGTCTAAATTGAACTTGTGTTGCCATTTTTTATTCCTATATCCTCCTTAAAGTATCATTCAAATCAACTGTTTCATTATATAATTCCATATCATAAATGATATTAATATCATAGTTGACTTCGAAATCTATATCTGTTGTATTTATATTATCTTGTCTGAAGTGTTCTAAATTATCTTGTTCTAAATCAATACTTTCACTATATGATTCCATATCATAAATTAGATTAATTGAATCTTCTTTTTCCAAATCAACTGTTTGAATATCAATTCCAGGATGTGGTATCTGTGTCTGACAATCATATTCATAATCATAAGTATCATCATTTAAATCATGAGTTGGGAACAATAACTTATTTAAATATGTTCTCTTGTAATCATTCCAATCTATTGAAAATGGAAAATATGTAATTGTTTCTGGATAATCAACATTTGCATCAAATTGATATGGTGGAGCAATATTATTTAAATCATATCCAAATGGGAATAGTTTGAATTCCTTATAAAATAACAATTCTTCTTCATAATCATGTATTGGGAAATAACCTTCATATAGATTACTTGCAACACTTGTATTAGATGATGGAATGAATGATGTAGTAGAATCATAAATAAGATTACCAAAGTATATAAGACCCGCAGTATGAACTACATTCTTCAACATATCAGTATATTTATCTAATGTTACTGAAGAGCGTACTTCATATGAATAATTTTGCCAATAATATCCATCAAATATCTTTTTGATATCAGATGAGAAACCACCACGATCCAAATAGAATCCTCTACCTGTACCATGAGTATTCAGTACAGCAAAACCTGATGTAGAATTATTACCAGATGTCATTGTTACTGATTCGCTATTAACAAACCCGAAACCAGAATCAGTTACTTCAATAGATGTAATTGCTCCATTAGAAACATTTAAACCTTTATTGAATTTAGCATTTAATCCAAGATAATCTGATTTTGTATCAACATTAACTAATGTAACATTTGCAGTTGCACCACCATCAGAACCAACAATTTTTGTAGTAGCATTGCTTGTGATAGTAAAATTATTTGAATCAAAAAGTTTTAATCTTTGAACAACAAGATGTGTAGCATTTGATGATTGGATTAAACCTCTAGCACCTGTTGATTCTTGTGTGACCAATTCACCTGTAGTGAAACTAGAAGTAGCTCCTGTGTATATTAATGTTTCTAATTCATTTTCTCTATATGAATATGTTAATGGTTCAAAAACACTAATCACTGGAACTTGATTATATCCAGTACCACGATTTATAGAAAGTAAACTTTGAATCTTACCAATTTTAGTATTTTGATAAGATAAAGTATCTTGAATAGTTGCATATGATAAGTTAGCTGCAGTATTACCAGGAAATCCCCATGATAGTGTAATAAATGAATTTGAATCAGTAAATGAGAATGTTGAATCAACTTCCATATTAATTGAATTTGATACAGACTCAATTGTTTTAGCTTCTGCAAAAGAACTATTTGGTTCAAATCGAACAATCATATTTTTTGTATATGTTGCAGAAGTACATGCAGTTGAAATATTAGAATTAACTGTTAACAAAGTATCATTTGCAATACTTGCAACTTTTCTTGTGATTACTTCTGTATCAACATCAATTCGAATAAAATCACCAATACTTAATTCAGAACTAAATGATGAACCGTTGCCTGTAACAAGTTTTGAACCTGATGTTGTAATTACTACACCAGATAATGTATCTTCTAATTCTCCAGTAAAATCTGTTCCATTACCAATAACATCTGTTGACGTAGTATTTACAGAAACATTACCTGTTAGAAATGCTTGTTCTAATGGTAGATGAGTATAATCTTTAATGAAATCTGTATTTAAATCAATATATTCTTCATAAAGAAATGAATTTGATATTGCAAAATCAACACCAGAACCATTTGATACTGATAATATAGTTGCATTTGTTGATAATGTATTACCATAAACATAGTTATTTGTTGTAGTAATAAATGTTCCATCAATATCTTTTACACCAACAACAACTTTAACTGAATAGACATTTGCAGTTGCACCAGAATCTCTACCTTCAATTTGAACATTATTTCTAAAAGCACCAAATGATGTATTTGTTCTTATTTCACCATTTGAACCTATTGGATTGAAGAGACCATTAAAAGTAGCATTAGCAAATTCAGTTCCAGTTGTAACATTTAACTGGAATATTTCTTCACCATTAATAAAAGTACCAGAAACATCTTGGACAAAAAGGTTTACATTTGCAACTTCACCAACAACATTAGCAGTTGTAGATGTATCAAAATATCCATTTGAAAGATTATAACCTGCAGAAATTGTATTACTAGTTGTATAAAGAGCATTAGAATTCATATTACCTGATAAAATGGATATACTCATTTCACCTGCAGTTGCATTAATAGGAGTAACTACAAGAATTCTAGCACTACCTTTTAAATCATTATTTGCATGATATGTGAAAACTTCATCACCATTCGCAAATGAACCTGTAGCAGCAATATAATTAATATTAGCTGAATTCTGATAAATATTTTCTCTAAAATCAAAATATTGATTAGCAGTAGCAGAAACTTCAACATTACTAAAAGTAAGTACTTTTTCTGATATGATTACTTCAGAATTTTCTGTATATGCATAACCACCATCAGATAATGAGAATTCTACAACACCAGCATTATTAGAAGTACTTACAACTCTTGCTCTACCTTGAATACCAAATTGTGATGTTAAATCTAGAACATCACCAATACTGAAATTTTCACCAACACCATTAACATCTATAGATAATCCATTAAGGGAACCTATAATAAATGGTGCTTCTTCAATCGTTAAAATATCATCAAAACTATTAATTTTTTCGCCTGTTTCAAAATTACCATTAATTGCTGATATAAATGCAACATCTAATAATTTACTACCAACACTTCTTCTAATTAAGCTTTCACAGAATGCAGTAGCACCAGATTTAATACCTTTGATTTGTTTATTAACTAGATTTGCGGATTTATCATTTAGAGATAATTCTAGATATCTAGGAACATACCATTGTCCAGATGATGGTGAAAATAGATCTGATGATGGATAATATACATCTGCACCAACACCAAATGCAATTCTGAATAATAAATCAAGACTTCTTTCGGTTCCTTTTGATCGATATAAATCTAAGGAATTTTTTACGAGTGTTCTAGCTCCAGTAACAGTATCAAATTGTATATTTTTCAGATATTTTTCTTTAAAATACACAATAAATTCATCAAAGGTTTCATCAATATCTTTTACTTCAAAGAAATGTCTTGAATAATATAGTGGATTTGCTCTATCGATCACTTGGTCGATATTAGCATTTGCAGATGAAAATGATGGTAATTTATCAGATGTAAGTGTTAGAAAAGTATTATTTGCAATAGAATCAATAGTAAATATGATGTAATTGTTATCATCAACATTTGATTCTCTATAAATGGCAATTTGGTCTCCATTAGAAAATCGTTCTGTAAATTTTGTATTTGAACCAATTACATTTGCAGAATTGTGTGTAACATTAACAGTTTGTTTTGTTGATTTAGTATATCGTTTTTTACTTGCAGTAACAGTTTCCATCCATTTGTAATATTCAGTTACAAATTGAATAAAAACAGGTCCTTCCTCACGATAAAACGCTGGAAATTGTGATTCGATAAGTCCCGAGATTTTCTTCTCGATAATATCCATATTACCTACGTACTTCTTCTAAATCGATTATGATTTCATCATCTTCTATTGTTAAAATACTATTCTGACTTGCAACAACATCTGGATCAACAGGTGTCACAAATAACTTAATTGATGAACCTTGAAATGAATCAACTACCAATCCATTAATTTCAATTTGTCCTGTATTGTAATCTATTTTACCAACATTTTTAATTTTTTCATTGATAAATCCATCTGTTTTCATCATACGAATATTACCACTTCCATCATCTTCCAAAAGAACTTGTTCTGAATTGAAAATGAACAATGAAGAAACAAGAGCATGTACATCAGTTGCTCTATGTAAATCTTCTTTTTCTGGTATTGTATCAATAATCGGAACACCAAAATTAATTCTAAAGTTTTCTGATAAACCTAATCTTGGATTAATTTTTTTGTATATTCGTGTTCTTGTTACTGATGAAATGATTGATGCATCAGAATTGTCAATTTCAGTTTCTAGTTTTGAATTTCTTAAAATGACATTAAAATCATTCAAGTATTCTTCGTTATAATCAACAATAGCATTTTTAATAATTGATTTCAATGTTTCTCTTGATGCGGATGTAACATTAACATCATAACGAACTTTCGAACGTACAGATAGATAAGAAAATTCTGGATCAACAAAAACAGGTCTAATACCAAATGGAGATCTTCTATCAATGAAATTTTTGTATTCTATTTTTTTAGATTCTGGAAATCCATCAACATTTGTGATATCAACAGCAATGAATACTTTACCAAATTGTGGTGGTGATAAATCTTCTCCACCATAAGCATGAACAGCATTAATTTCTGGGAACTGACCTTTTAATGCAATACTGTAATCTGATGCAGTAATCGCTCTTTCTTGTGTTTGAAAATGTCTAGGTGCCATATATCGAATTGATTCAATACTTTCTTCTTCTGCACCATCTCTAGAATTTTCTAGTGTATTTACTTCAGGTGTGAAATTTAATTCATCTGAACCAGTTGGATCAAAATCGACCGAAAATTCTCTAGCACCATTTGGTAATTCACCTGATGATGTTCTATATTCCATTACAATAGTAGAATTGATTTTTGGTCTACGTCCTAAGTTATTATCACCAAATAAAACTTCAAAATATCCTGTTTCAGTTGGTTGTAAAAAGAATACTTTACTTGTTTCATCTAAATCAAGTAATGATGTTGATAATTTATATGCATCACTTACTTCATTACCATCTTCAAATACAGAAACAGTAAGACTTTCAGTATCAATATTTCTATTTGTTAATTTGAATCTTTGATTTTCAATACCTTGTCTATAAGTATAAGTATCTTGAATATATGTTCCTTCAAAAATATCAGTTTCAAAGGAATATGTAGTATTTGCAGATGATACTGTTATTGTTTCTGGTATAGTAAAGGTATAGGATTCATTTTTCACTAGTGTAGTAAGAGGTGAACCTTTTTGAATGATATATGGAGCAGATTCACCTGTTGCTTCAAATTCAATACGAACTCTTGCCTTTGATGAACGAGCAGAACGTGGTAAATAATTTAGTTCTTTTGCATGGGATAAAATAGAATTACGTAATTGTGCAGAATCTAAAAATGATTCTGATAAAAGCATGTTTAAATAAAATGCATTTTTATATGAGTTATAAGAAAGCAAATCTAGAAGGATATTAATATTAGATCCTTCAAAATCATAATCTTTAAATTGATTTTGGTCTCTTAGATAGTTCTTAAAACTTCCTTTTAGAGAAGCAAAATCAAGATCTACTAGATTGATTGATGTATTCGCCATTTATTATCTAACTCTCTCGATGGCTAAATCGAATGAAAATGTTTGGTCTGGTATATTTATAATAGAAAAAATAATAGTTATATTTATAGAATTTTCATTGAAACTTTGATCAATAGAACTAAGGCTGATATCCATTCGTGGAATTCGAATACGTATATCAATTGGAACACATCTAGGCTCATAATCACGAATTAATTCACCTAACTGTATTTTAACAGCTTCGAAATCATTTTGAGTTAACAGATCAAACAACGAATCACGAACTCTTGAACCTTTATCTGCATCATAGAATCTTTCACCTTGTGATGTAAGAACAAGTGATTTAAGTGATTGTTTTACTGAATCTTCATTAGTGACACGACCAAGAAATCCTGTATAGGGATTCATATCAAAGTTCATGAGAAAATCTGCATAAACTTCAGTTTTCTTTGGTGTTAATGTAAATCTATCTGACCGTGCCATTTATTTTCCTTATGGGTAACAAAATACAGATGCAGCACCACCTGCTGTTTTTGGATTATCATGTGGAGGAAACAATAAAAGATCAGAACCAGCATCATCTGGACCATGAACAATAACAGGAATTCCATTAATTGTTACAGAAGAACCTGTAGTATTAATAAGTCCCCCACCTCCATCAGTATTTGGATCACCTTTTACTGCCCATAATTTACCATCTACTGTTACTGTACTTTGTCCTGTAACAACAGTTGTTGCTCCACAGATTCTAAAATCTCCATGTCTATGTGCTGGTTTCATTATGTTGTGGTCCCTCCTAGATTTCCTGTTCCATCTGGTGCACCTCTATATCCTGGTGAACCATCTCCATTTGGTTGCATTTTAATTGCAGAAGCTTGAACAAAAATTGTTCCATCAGAACCCAAAGACATATCACCTTTTGAACGAATATTCATTGAACCTGCATCTAAATTCATTTGTCCTTCTGCTTGAATTTTTGCATTACCATTTACATTAATAATTGCACCACCACCAACAACATTAATAGTCATACCTTTACCTACAGTAGTATCACTATTACCTGCAATCTCTACGTGTTGTCCACCAGCAACTTGGATTTTATTATGTCCTTTTACATGAACATCATTATTTTCATCAATTGATACTGTTACACTACCACCAATTGTTTGTTTCATACCACCTGCAGCTGCTTGTGTAAAAGAACCATCTGGTCCAATTTGAAAAACAGCACCACCAGGATGATGAATTTCATATTTTTGTTTTCCTTCTTCATTACCAACAACAATTTTCATACCACCACGATATTGTGTAACTTCATTTAAAGGATATGCAGAATCAGGATGTGAATTGTGGTCCTTTCTACCATGATTAATTTCTTCTGGTTTTCTTGCCATTATACAATTCCCTCCACTATATAATTTCCACTAAGATATAATTGTTTCCATGCTTTATATTCATTGGTTTCTTGACCGTTTACATCTAACGGTTCCTGTCCTGTTAATAATTTATATAGTCTTCTTAGTTCTTCTTCTAATTCATTCATTTCTTCATCATTAGGTTTATTATCAGCAGCTGTTTTTGAGATTGCACCAATTCCTGCAATTGCTCCTGCTAAATTACCTGCACCACCTACTGAAGTAAATACATTAGAAATACCACCACCACTTACAGATTTTTGTAAGTTTTGAGCCATCTTTAATGCACCAGGAATTAATTCACCTTTTTGTCCAATAGTTTGTTCAATGAATTTTGGTGCATTTAAAACATTTCCTGCATTTGCAAGAAAATTACCTATTGATTCTGGTGTTTTTGCATCTTTAACAGATTTAAATCCCTTTTTACCAGATGGAAGATTAGCAAATTTAGCAATTTCTTTTAATGGATCTTTACCACGAAACTGGTCCACTGCGAATTTAAATTTACCTTCTAAGACTGCTAGAGCATCTTTGACACCTTTTAATTCATACGGATTTTTACCATTAAAAACCTGTTTCATGATATGGTTTAAACCAAATGCAGCAGTCAATGCATTTAAAACAAGAAAAAATGATGAATCTTTTGATGATGGATGTCTACCATCTTTTTCATTAGGTTCTTCTGTTGTGCCTTCACATGATACAACTTCCATATTACCATTATTATCAATATATTTTGCGGTAACAATTGAACCAACTACAAGAGAATGACCAGGAAAACTTCCAACTGTACCTAATCCTGCACTAGAGGTATCTTGTCTTACTTTTACCCATGGCAATTTATCATCAGTGATATTTGGTGTTTTTAATTGTTCTAATGTGCAAACTTTTATGCGACCATCTTGTTTTTTGGGATCTTTTTCACCATAACCAATATCAGTAACTACACATTTTACTTCATCGCCTTTAGTGAATTGATTTTGTCCTGCATTACTTGGATCGTGTCTAGCCATTATCTACCCCTGCCATAAAACGCAATATAAATCTGTTGTAGCATTTACTATCATTGTTTTTCTTTGTGGTCCTTCAGTAAATTTTACTTCATGTATTAATCTTGGTACAAATAAAGTTCTTGAAACAAGTCTAGGATTTTGTGTTCCAATAGGATATGTTACATAAATTCTATCTCCACAAGTTACATTTACACCAGATTGTCCTGGAACTGAAATCCAATATTTTTGACTATATGTTAATGCAGTTAGAAATGCCTCTTGTGATTGATTATATCCACCTGGACCATTTTTTGTGACAGATGGTGATTGATTCCATCCATCTAAAACATTGAATAAATTTTGACCACCTAATGGACCTTTCATTGCTTCTGCTAACATTGCAGTGCCTCTATCACCAACTGTATTTTTAATCCATGATGTATTTAGAAATTTCTTTAAACCACTTGAACCTAGTCCACCAGATTTGAAACTAAATTTTCTATTTTTCAAATCAATAGATGATGATGTAGATGCCATTCCAGCAACAACACCAGAACTTTCTCCAGGTGGTGTTAATGGTCTCAAATGAATTATATTATTATAACCATACAAAGTATCACCAATATTTGCACCTTGTATTGGTTTGTGTACAAATGAATCTCCTACAGGACCTCTTTCTAAAGACTCTTGTAAAGGTCCCATTACATATCCAGGTTTATTTCTAAAATATATTGGTGCACATGTTTTATATGAAGAATATACTACTCTATCAAGAATATCATGAACTGCTTTTACAGGTTTTTTATTTATGGTTTGATGTGGTGTTCTATCTTGTCCAATTAATCCTGTAGATGGAATTCTAATATCCAATCCCCCATTTGATTGAATATATTGATTATGTATTTTTCTTGCAGCACTTGTACCTGTTTCATTTTTAAAGTTTTGTGTTACTACATTATGTTTATCATTGTAATATTCTTGACCAATTAATTGAATAGTATGTTCCATTCTAGCATCTGCACCACCTGATAATGGTCTTGATTCATATGAATAAATTCTAAATCGTTCTTGATATCGTTTTGTAGTACCACCATCAGAACGTGGACAAGAAAAATCTATGAATACTTCAACTGTAGGTGCAATCATTAATTCACCTGTATTCATAGATGTTTCTATCACTAATTGACCTGTGAAATATGTTTTACAAATATCTTCATAAATTCTGAATTCTTTCACATGAAACATATTTGAATTACCTACAACGTAATTCAATCCTGCTATTTCACATCTTCGTAATTCAGCTTTTGTTGGTTGAATTATACCCATTTATGTTTGATCTGAATCCTCTGCTAAACGTGTTGCAAAATTATCAGCTGCAATAGATGCAACACCATCACCAATTAATTTAATAGTTTTATTGTTTTCATTTTTACCTAATTCATATTCATAATAAGTTATTGCATCATAGAATATTTCTTGATCTAGTGGAATATTTTCAAACATTGTTGTAACTGAATTTGCTTGTGCATTTGCAAAACTTGTTTCACCAACTATATCACGAATAAGTGATGTATTTGCAATTGTATTACCACTTACATTTTTAATTCTCATAGTAGTAGTATTAGCAAAGATTACTTCACCTGTTGCTGCAGTAGCATCTTGACCAGATGTTTTGATATCAATAATTTCTCCAGATATGAATGCATTTGAACTAGAATTTGCAATTGTATATTGTAAAATTCTATTAGTATTAGTTATTTTATCTTGTTGTTTTCTTTTATATGAAACAATTTTCTTTGATATTGGAGACCATACAGGTGCATAGAAATCTTTATGTGTATTTGCAAGTGTATTATTATAAAATGATGGTGTTAATTCATTATCATCATCTGCCCAATTATTTTGGTAATGAATAATTTTCTTTTGTGAATTTTCTATTGAACCATATTTGTACTTAATTAATTGTTCAAATTGGTCATCATTGATATACCAATCATAATATGGATCTATGATTTGATTTGAGTGATAAATCATCCAATCTAGCTCTGAATCTTCATAGTAGTATTCTGCCACATGATCAGATCTAAGATGATCTGTAATTTCATATGGATAGAATATGTATGGTGATTCTCTAGGATTTTCTACAATTTTAACACGTCTAGTTAAATTACGACAAGTTGTATTTGCGTAAGTAATAATTGGAAATTTTTCAAAATATTTTTCTGCCATTAGTCAACTAGACCCGATTCTTCTTCTGATACTGTGTGTTTGATTTATATTTCATCTGGTGTTCCATCAGGATTAATATCCGTTGTATAGAAATTGAATACATCTAACGGATCTGATTGTGGCAATCCTTCTCCATCAGTCTTATAGTCAGACCTATTTCCAGTATCATCTAACCAATATTCTAATTCTAAAAATTGTAAAGTAATAACCACTGATTCTGGTGGAGCATTAGATGGATTTCCTTGTTGTCTATAAAATCCTGGTGCCTGATTACCACCAGTATAATCGACATTAATTCTTTCAAGTACACATGGTTTGAATTTATATAAAAACTTACTATTTGGTGAAAATGCAATAAGAAAAATATCAGGAAATTCAAATAAAGCTCCAAAAAGAGCTCTTTTTGGTGTCATTGCTCTTCTTAATAAATATGCAATTTTCTGTATTGCTTTTGCTTCATTAAAATCTTTAGGTGCCATTTTGAATACTAAATTATGTCTTCTGAATTGAGGGGCAGATAGTGTAACTGATTTAAATGTATTGATAGATAAACCTGAAGCTGCTGATGCTCTTCCTCCTAATGCACCTGTTCCTATTGGTGTTCCATAATTGAAATTTTGATCATACATAACATCAAATTGGTCCTGTAATCCACGAATAGGCAATGGGATTTTTATAATATTTTTTGTCTTTATTCCTTTTGATAAACGTGGATTTTTAAAAAACTCTATGATATTTGAATATATTTTATCTGCAGTTTCAGAAATTTTTCCTAAAAGGTCTGTCAGTCCACCTATTCCACTTATATCAGGAACTGAATTACCAGGGTCCATTTGATAAATTGTAGTATGATATTTAGGAAAATCTCTTTGTGGATATTGTAGTATTGCAATAGATTTGCTATTTTTTTTAGATTCAATTTTAGCAGATGGTTTACTATTCCTAGCACTAAAAGAAGTAGTATCATCCAAATCTTGATTAGGATCTGTTCTT
>Ga0129351_1000518_pt1 | contig 14448 bp, 13 predicted proteins | sample CPBDNA_8_FD_94423 | JGI IMG/M metagenome (GOLD analysis project Ga0129351, IMG submission 94423) | Freshwater to marine salinity gradient microbial communities from Chesapeake Bay, USA - CPBay_Sum_27_0.2_DNA | ecosystem: Environmental > Aquatic > Marine > Coastal | place: USA: Chesapeake Bay... | reverse complement strand
TGGTAAAATCTGCTCCACTATTTGTAGAGCATCATCTTGGTTCTTGGCATATACACTTAACTGAAAAGTAAGATTATATGGTACAAAACTATAAAATTTATTTCTTAAATCCGCTGCCGAACCAGTTTGAGTAAAAGTATTTGTTTTTTGCAATTGTCTACCTTGATCATATGCTATTGAAATAATTTCAAAGGACATGCGTGGTAATTTTACTGCAATTTTAGTATTGTTTACTAGATCGGGATTTTCTCTAATTCTATCTAAGAATGCTCTCTTAGGGGCATATGACAAAGGGACCTTTACCTGGCTTATAACCTCACCAGAGCTGTTCTTACGCAATACATATATGTTGTTAAACAACGTTCCGAAAGCAGCCACAGCTTTTCTAAACTTTTGATGATAAAAGTAAGTAAACATAATTAACCTTTATATATTGACTGCAGATGAGTTTCGAATTGTTCTACTTTTTCTAATCTATTGGGCCAAAGAATATATTCTTTTTCAGGGTTCTTTTTTAAATTGTTTAAAAGAGGAACAATAGCATTATATAAAGTATCAAGTTTTTCTTGGGTAGAAGATGCAGTAGCCTCGACCTCTTTAGCAGTAGCACCTAATGCTTGTACGGCTTCAAGTTCGGATTCATCTACAGCTGTAAAACCAAAATCAAATAAATCAGTCATTAGGATCTCCAAACGGGTTTGATTCACTAAAGTCTAAGAAACCATCTGAGATGGATTCAAAATCATCATTTTGTTCGTCTTGTGATATTTGATTTACTTCACTTATGCTACCTACCCTTATAGAACCATTTTTCCCTGTGATTAATTGACCAGATACAAATGTATGGAATTTACCATCATCTGCACCAACATGTGTTAAATTAAGTGTTCTGGTTAAATCTAACCATTCACTTACTTCACCTGACATAGTGACACCATCTCCAATATCCATAGATACATTCTCACCAACTGTAAAGAAGTTTGATCCCGTACCTGCTGAATCTAAAAGCAATGAATATGTATATGCATAGTCTTTTTCTAAATCATCAATGTTAGTGACACCAGTATCCATATCCTCATCATTATATTCAAACAACTCACAACGTAGTTTAAATGTAGGAAGATTTGATAACTGATAAAACGGTTGTTCGTGTTCAACATGCATAATTTCAAATAAGGAATTAGACAAAGGTAGATATATTAAATCACCTTCCCTTGGCCTTGGTTCTGTAATGTTATTATCATATCTTTTGACGGTTTGTTTCCATCTTTTTCTTGCAACTACAAAGCTGGCTTGGTCTCTTATCTGCACACCAAACTTAGTAAAAAGATCTCCTTCACCATCAAACCCTTCAATGTTTTCAATATACATTTCTAGTTTATATGCTGATCCAAATCTAGAAGGCACATCATCCCCAAATACACGATCTTCATTTACTATCTCTCGTGGCAAATAGTAAACATCTTGACCATACATTTGTAATGATTCAATTACTATATCTTCATATAATAATTGTTCGGACTGAACTTTTTGGCTAAAGTAAAAATTGGTTGCCATATTAACCTACATAAAAGTCTGGTGGTAATTCGAAATCTGTTCTGATTCTTTCTCTTAGCACATTAATTTCATTTGTGGCTTCTTCAAAAATCCTAGCACCATTTAACATTACACCACCTGGTAATTGCATTCCTTCAAATTTAGAAAGGTTTGCTCCCCATTGCTGTTTAATTAAAGCGGTTGCATATTCTTTTAACCACAAGTCATCCCAAAGCGCGGTGTGAGCAGTTTCATCAATATATGTGTAGGCTTCATAAACTAAATAGTCACCTTCTTTAATATCGCCGTCAACAAAGTCGCCATGGATATAAAGTCTGCCCATACGTCTTACAAAATCAACTTGTGGAGTACCTGCCAACTTCATATCCAGTAAAGATAAGTATTGTTGAATTTGTTCATAATAAGCTAGATCACCAATAAATGTATACATATCGGTAATATCATTTAACATCATTTGATATTTGATATCAAACATATTTCTTGTAATTAGATTTTCATTTGTTTTAAAAAGTTTAGTTACATGAAGTACATTCATACCAATCTGAATATATCCATTATCAACATCTGTTGAAGTCACCTGATGTGATATATAACCTCTATATGTAGCATCCGAATGATACTCTCTCCAGTATTCAACAGCCTCATCAACTCTATCAGAAACCTGATCATCATCTACATTTATTTCAATGACAGGATCGCCCAGTTTTCTTTTACACCATTCAATTAATTGATCTTTAGATGCTACAGACATGTCTTCCTCGTAATAGATTATGAATGTATTTATATGTTTTTTTATTCGGATGTTTCTTGAGGTAAATAATTAGTTTCACCGTGATGGTTGCATATTATTCCAAAATCGGCTAAGATTTTAAATCCTAATTTTCTAGCCTTTTGACAAAAAAAGGTATCTTCTGATACTGCGTAATTATGATTAATAGCTGAACTGTATAAAAAGTGTGGATAGTCTATAGATTTTAATACACTACTTTTAATTAAACAACACCCCATACCAACCCCGTCAACTTCCATAATTTTGCCTTTTAGATCGTCTGTCCATTTTAGGTTATATTGTCTGCCATCAGGATAACTATTATATACTTCTAAAATATCTCTTGGTTCTTTGCGTTGTACATATACACCTGAAGCAATTGTAACATTATGGCTTAGTAATCTAATTAATGTTGTATCATCAAAACTTATATCAGAATCTACAAAAAAAAGATAGTCATAATTTTTACCCCATTCTACCGCTAGATTTCTAACCTGATCTACCATGTATCCAAAGAAGTATTCAAAGTGAACTTCAACATTTACAGGCACCTTTAAATTATAAATTGATTTAAAGGTTTCTGGATGAATGTACTTATTTGTGGGTATTGCTATTAATACTGATGTTGTTTTCTTTTGTTCGATTTTATCAATTTTTTTTAATTCATCATCGACATAACTTATTTCTGCGTTTTCATTTTGTTCCATTGCATTTACCTTATAATCGTTTAATGGATTTAGATCATTATAGAAACATGTAATTTCTTTTACTGCTTTTATTTTATCAGGATCACATCTTTCTATTAATTCATAAAAAAGTGGATTGTCCATTCCACTCATCATAAACTTACCATCCTTCATAAATTTTTTATGGTCAATATCTTTACATATTCTACCAATATGAGTTCTTAAATGTGTATATGGGATTTTCCAATTAAATAGATGTTCTCTATATTTTTTATTCTTTTTAATATTTTCTGGATAGTCTTGTGCTATTAGAGGTATACTATCCGCCAAACTCCAACAACTTCCATATGTGAACTCAATACCTTCATTATATAATTGATTGTAATAATGAAAAATAGAATTATTACTTACTAAAAAATCATCGCCATCTAATAATATTACAATGTCATCTTCTTCTACCCATCTATTAAATGCGTTGATTTGATTACGAATACATCCATGTCTTTCATTATTATTAATTATTATTCTTTTTAGGTTATGAGGCAATTCTGGAATTTCTTGAGTCGAATCATCATTAATAAGTAAATGAAGGTAATTATCATAATCTTGTTGATCAATAGATTCACAGTGTGTAAGTAAATAATCACTTGCGTTCCAAAATGGTGATATAATTACAATTCTTCTTTGATAACCATGGCTCTTATAGACCTGGCGTTCAACCTCGTTGTCAAATCTTCTACCATATATTCTCTTGACTTTATCATTGATTTGTTGTACCTTATGATAGTCATCTACTGGTAGATACTTTTCTAATTTAAAATAAAACTGTTGTTTCCACTGAAGAGCTATTGTATCCCATCCATAGATATCATCAATTACATCACAATAGTTTTGTTTTTGTTGCAGAAGATAATCATCACTATATGCCTCTAACACCTTTGAAATAAAAATATTAGATTGAGCTTCTGCATCTATATGAGGAAATAAACCATTAGGCACAGAAGCATAATTAGTTTTATAACATGCCAAGTCAATTGCAGTTTCTTCAAGAGCACCAAATCTAGATGTAATGATAGGTGTTTTATATAAAAGAGATTCTAATGAGGATATACCGAATGTCTCGGGAAAGTCTGTTGGATATATCATATAAGTAGCATTTGCTAATATATCGGCTATTTGTTTTTGGGGTATTACGTTAGTAAATGTTACATTAAGATCTTCTGATATTGATTCTTCAAAAGCATGTAAGTCTTTTTCTTGGGCGTCTGGTTCGGCCCCTTCTCTAAATCTATAGTATCCACCAATAACTGTTAAATGTGCGTTGGGTATTTGTTCTTTTACCTTTGGCCAAATATCATTAAGAAGTGGTTTAAGACCTTTTGTAACAGAAGCATTGTATACAAAATGGTTTTTATCTTTTTTAGAAAGATCGATTTCATCAATATACTTTACGGCGCCATTACGTGTCTGAAATATTTTATGTTTTAATACTTCGAAATTACGCTTGCGGCCATGTTCACAATTAAGTACATAGGTAGAATGAAAATCCGATAAAGTAAACAACTCATCAATAATGCCTTGATTAATCATATCCTCAATATGTTGATCCCCTTCACAGAAGGTATCATGCATCCATACAACCTTATATGTTGCATTTGCACACATTGTACCGTATTGATTATTTGCAAAGAAAGGATAAACAGATCTTGAAGATATTATAATATCATATACTTCATTAGTATCCGCTTGTGTGTGGTCAATAAATTTTACATTATCGTATACACCAGGAGTAGCCTGACTATCAAGGCAATTATTAAATACAGTTACATCAAATCCTATCTTAGCCAATTCCTTTGACATAAGAATAACAGCAGATTCAGATCCACCTAAACCTCTACTGTTTAATGTATCACCATCATATGTTAGACCTAGTAAGTCTATTATCGCTATTTTTATCATAAAATACTTTCATTAAATATCAGCTGTATTAGTAGCTGGGAATGCACGACCTGCACCCCAAATCATTCTTATTGCACCATTGGCACCACTGCCAGATTCGTTATATGAGTTATCAGATCCACCGCCGCCACCTCCATAGTCTCCACCTTTATTTACATAGGTAGAAGATCCTTGGAATAGTCCACCGCCACGGCCTCCATCTTCACCTCCAGATCCACCATATCCATTATATCCATTTTGAGAACTGCCAGCACCACCAGCACCACTAGATCCTTCACCCAAAAGACCTACACCCCCACCATTTCCAGCAGCATCTATTGACCCACAGGCTCCGCCACCGCCGCCGCCACCACCAACACCAGCACCCCCGCTCTGATAATAAGTTCTGTTTGGTCCACCGCCAGCACCACCTCTGCCTGAATATCCAGCAGCTCCACCGCCACCACCAGCATATCCATAACCATAACCAGAATTCCCACCTTGATATGATCCATATGATCCTACATAACCAAGGTTAGTCACAGTTTGTAACGATGAAGTAGTCAATAGGCCGCCTGCACCTAGGCTATTTGACGATGGTAAACTACTAGATCTTGTGCCGTTTCTTCCCGGTTGAATATCAAGGTAGTAGGTTGATCCGCCCCAAGTCGCCTGTAACTGAGTAGTGCCACCTGCTGGATATCCACCCATACTTGCGGGATATGTGTTACCTGTGCCCGTTGGGCCTCCCTGGCCAACAGTTAGGTAAAAGTTGCCGTCATCTGGCATCACCACATCATTCATCCATACCAGACCACCACCGGCTCCTCCCCAACCATAACTATTAGTGTTAACACCTGCGCCTCCTCCACTTACCATTACAAAGCAAACTGTAGTTACCCCCGCAGGAAATGCAACAGTGTAAGTACCAGGAATTGTATAATTTGTTTGTCCGCCAGCAACATCAGTATAAATGTCTTGGTCCTGCCAATGAAAATCAATTTGATTTTTTAAATCAAATACCCCACCTACATTCCTACGATTCTGTAAATTAGGTGTTATAGATACAACTCGATCAGCCGGAGTGTCTTGAATACCAACAGATGAATAGAAACGATTGATATTATTAATACTTCCAAATGATGTCATTTTATTCTCCTACACATAAGCGGCTTTCATTCCATCAAGCAGGCTTTGTGCGTCTGTAGCATTAAGTGGGTGATTAATTATACCTGCACAGTGAATGTAGGCTGGATCAGCACCATTAGACCAATACTGAGAATCACAAAAAAATGGTCTTGCGGAATTAGTGCTCGTAGCATATATTCCATAATCCGTTGAACCATTCCAGGACATGGTGGAATCCGTAGATGTGCTGACAGCAGCCCCACTAGTGTGATTTCCCTGCCAATAGTCAATTTTAGATGCGCCACCAGTAGTAAATCTTATAACAGCAAGCATAGTGTTGTTGGTACTGTTGTATCCGGTAGTTCCAAAGTATGAATAACCTGCGTATTGATTGTTAGATCCAGCTCTTCTAGTTTGATACGGCCCAGTGTTGGTGTTATAAAAAATTAATGGACCTGCATATTCATAGTTTCCAGGATTTGTAGTATTATTATGAAAACCCTGTAATGATGAAAACCCATATATGTTATAGGGTCTTCCCCATGTACCAGTAAAGGGTGAATAATTATACATACCAAAAAAGAATGTATATCCACCATTTGCATTGATTGTAGCACCATCAGATGAATTACTATTCAGACAAAAATCTGAATCACCATCAACCTCAAAGGCATATCCAAATCCACCAGACCCCTTATTATATGATACAGTAGTAATTGCTTTATCGGAATACCAAGTCTCCTCGGACAATCCTGAAACATATGGACTTGGATAAGTTGCAGTACTAGCGGCGTTGTGGGTTGGATTACTGGCTCCTGCCCATATTTCCCATTGCAAATATTGAGCAGCAGTATTGCCACCTGGGTGCGCCGCGGGTACTCCAGTAGCACCTTGATTCCAACCATTAAATGGATTATTTGATGATACCGTATGATTAGCATTGGCAAAGGCGTTTATTGCCCGCCAATCATATACACCATAATCTCCATCTGAAAAATGTGCTACAGATTCTGCATGAGTGTTTGATGAAGTTGGCGTTTGTATATTTCTATATATATTTCCGCCTCTAAAAGTTAAATCTGACATTTATACTCCTACTTACAAATACCATGCACCGGTTATACTTGCACTTGTTGTTGGTTGCATTTCTATATAACTTATACTTAATGATATTCTTCCAGTATCTGGGCCGTTATAATTTCCCCTAATTGCAGCACCATAACCCATATATATAGGATTATCTTTGCTGACTACACTTCTAGCATATCCCATTTCCGCAGGGGTGCCGGTACCTCCTTGAGAAAATCCATCTAGTCCTTTTGCACCTTCTAAAGCAAAATATTCCATAGCAAATCTATATATAGGATACCATACGCTATTATATCGAATTTCTATATTAAAAAAACCTAAAGGCTTACCTTGATTAACCCCGCCATAATAATTTGCTCTACTAACATACATTGATTGAATAATATAAAAGGAATCTTGCAAACCGGTACTGGTGCTTAGTAAAGTAGTAGATGTGCCACCTTGATATTCAAACATTCTAGATTTTGCATAAACATTTAACGCCATTTTCTTTCCTTAAACATTATTGCTTGACCTTATAAAAATTAACATGTATATTAAAATTAACCGGATTTGAAGATGAACTAAATCTTAATCCACGACTAGTCGAATTATATAAAATATATACAGGATTTTGTTCTGTTATTGGATGTTTAGTTTCATAATTATTTATTACCATATTTTTCACAAGATAACATTCGTTACCGTTGGCATTATCTCTAAAGTAGATATCAAAGGTATTCTGATTTACTGAATTATTTAATACAGTTACGCCTGTAATAACATAATCCCATGCGACACTGGTATTATTAAATATTAAATCAACATAACCAGGAGAAGTTAAAGTTCTCATTATAGGAAAGCCTATCTGCATTTCTGCTACTTGATTTAAAATTGCCATTTTATCACCCGTTTACCCAAAACATCATAGCTGTCCACCAAACACAAATTGTTGGTGTAAAGCTTGCTGAATAATTATCTTGTCTTCTTACTAATATCGCAACTGTAGATCCTCCCAAACCTACACTACCAGTGGTAGATTGATTAAGAAATGCCGGTTGTATCCATACTGGTTTTTCTGGAGTAATAAGGGAGTGCATAACCGGCTTACTACCATTTATGGTTGTATTCATTCTCCATACATAGTTGTCATAAGTGTATGACGATGAAGAGGTAGGAACTGACATAGACAAATCTACTGACATATAATAACCATTTGTACCAGTTCCTGCATATGAGCCTCCACTAGTATGCCAGTCTGATGGTGTCCCATATGGACCAATAGAAAGATTTTTTATACAAAGACCTGAATATTGAAAATCTTTCCTATTACTAGAACCATATAAGTACCCACTTTGTGAGGCGCCTCTTAGAACAATGATACTTTCCTGACTCGAGTTACTAGTTGGCGAAATATTACAACCAGATATATGATGAGTTGTATGTACGTCTTGTAAATCAATTACTTGTTTAAGTGTCGCCATTTTTTAATCCCACGCCTGCCAAAAAAAAGTAGTATCAAAGGTACCATTACCATCATGATAAATACATAACTCTTGTGGTACCCAACCCCAGTCTTGGAAAGCGTTTATATTATTATATCCTGGATACGCTTTTGTATTGTTATTACTTTCATTAAATAAAATAATAGGACTATCCTTTGTCGCTAATGTATAAGTCATACCTACCGGAAGTATAAGATCCCATACTATTGGTATTTCTCTTCTATTGGTACTTGTATCCGATGCTAAGAAAACACTTATTTTACTTGATGAATCAGTTGATGTATTGCATATAAAACAGCTGTTTACAACACGCATCTGATTAGGTGAATTTGCTCTAAAAGTAATGACTGGAGATGACGCTGATGACGCGTTGGAAGTTCCAATCCAATAAGTCCAATTCAGTGTACAGTTTTCACCACGCATATGTCCTAATGTACTCATGTCTTATACTGCTCCTCAAACCAGTAAAGATTTACAGCAAAAGGCCCAGTAGTATATCCTCTTATTGTATAGCTATTGGTAATTGTACCGTCTTGAGTAATACCAACTTGCCATCTATTGTCTTGGGTAACCAAATGTAATGGATTATGTGGCCATACTTTTAAATTATAAAATCTCCAAGCATTATATGTTGGATCACTAGAAGCAACATTATTTCTTTTAACCCCTAAAAAAATTCGATTATAACTATTAGTAGTTGTTGCCATAGAATAATTTGTAGTCAATGCTGAAGCCCACATGTTAAAAATTATGCAATCACCATCAGTTGAAGTGTAATTATGTAAATCAGCTACTGCAGTAGGCATCGCCTGTTGCCATTGCCTTATTCTATGAGTTCCTGTCGCCATAGCGTCTAATAAATTAATAGCCATTATATATCCTTAATTAGTTCTCCAAAAATCTACATGTGCATGTATTTTGTTAGCGGTTGTATGATCCCAAGACAATCCATAAAAATCCCCACCATATAGTCCGGGCCACATATAAAGTGGAGAGGACCTAGTAAAAACATTATAGGCGGTACCATGAGGTATCCAAAATTTATTTAAAAAATATTGATGCTGTTCAGATTGGTTAAACGTTTTATCCCTTGTATATATTGATATGGGGTGATCCAAACCATCTGGATCAGTATTTGTTAGGGTTAAGGTTATTGCAAAAAAACTTAAACTATGACCAGATGACCAACTCATTGATAGGAACGAGCCAGAAGTTCCTAATAACATCCCGCCATGTTTAAAGTCAGTATATATTGATGTGGTCAGTCTAAGATTTGCCGATGCTGCCATTTCATATTACCCAAATATAATCGCATATGCAATTGCTTTTTCTACAGAAGTTGAACCTGTTGGGCCTGCCGGTCCCGCTGGTCCCGCTGGTCCTGCCGGTCCCGCTGGACCCGCTGGTCCATTAGATCCATTAGTTCCATCAGATCCTGCCGGTCCCGCTGGTCCTGCCGGTCCTGCCGGTCCTGCCGGGCCCCCTGGGCCTGTATTACCTCTAGATCCCGTATAACCTCTAGGACCTTGGCCGCCACCTGGACCTGTTGGACCGCCTGGACCAGTATCACCTTTAGATCCAGTATAACCTCTAGGACCTTGACCACCCCCAGGACCCGCTGGGCCACCAGGACCTGTAAGACCACGGGATCCTGTATATCCGATGGGCCCCTGACTACCTGTATTACCTTTTGATCCAGTATAACCTCTAGGGCCCTGACTACCACCTGGACCCTGATTACCTTGATCACCTTTAGAACCAGTATAACCTCTAGGACCTTGTGGGCCTTGAGCACCCTGAGGTCCCTGAATCCCTTGAGAACCCGTATAACCTATAGGACCTTGTGCGCCTCCAGGACCTCCGGCTCCCGTATCACCCTTAGATCCAGTATAACCTCTTACCCCTTGAGAACCAGTATATCCAGCAAACTGCCCGGCGTCTACCCATGATGAACCGTCCCAAACATATAGATTACCATTAGCTGTAACAATGTAAGCATCACCAGCTGTATTACCAGAACCGGGTAGGTTACCAGTTGTAGCAACAGATCCTTGGATTGCAATTGATGTACCATCTGAACCTCTTGAGCCCGTGTAGCCAATAACACCTTGAGATCCTGTATAACCAGTAACACCACGGGATCCTGTATATCCGATAGGACCCTGGATACCTTGTATACCTTGAGAACCAGTATATCCGATAGGTCCCTGAATACCTTGATCGCCTTTAGAACCAGTATAACCAATGGCACCTCGAGAACCTGTATAACCAATAATACCTTGAGATCCTGTAAACCCTTGATCCCCCTGTGGGCCCTGAATACCCTGAATACCTTGTGATCCGGTATATCCTTTAGCACCATTTGTAGTAAACCATGCTGTTGCAATTACTGCACCTGAACCAGTAGAAGATGTTTCACAACGTATGGAAATTTCATCATCGGCATTTACAGATACATTAAGATTTGATACTCGTACATCATTATCACCAAATGCAACGGTGGCAGTAGCAATGGCGGCACCACCCCTTCTTATTGATATTTGCATGCTGGTTGTTACTGCGTTTTGTGTAGTAACTGTAATAGCATCAAGTACCATATCTTCTGGTACTTTTACACCAAAGATATTTGCAGTAGCACCGTTACCAAATGAGAATTGATCTCCAGAAGCAGGAGTTGTTGACCTTTCGCCGACAAGACCAAATAAGCCTCCACCTGAACCACTTACACCTGCAACCCCTTGGTTACCCTGAGAACCTGTAAATCCAATTACACCTTGATCACCTATAGATCCTGTAAATCCAAGATCGCCTCTTGATCCAGTAAAACCTATTGATCCAGTAAAACCTTGATCTCCCCGAGAACCTACAAATCCGCTATTACCTCTGTGGATATAGGTGAGAATCATATCCTCACCCGTAACCGGTGTTGCGGAACCACCCAAATAGGTAGTATCAAATATCATTACACTATTAGAAAAAGTACTACTGCCCGTAACTCTGTAGAGTAAAAAGTCTGAAGAGTTAGCATCAGCAGATCTTATCATTAGATAACCACGGTCAGAAGTTCCTCCATAATCATCAAATGTATTTAAGTAGTTTATGTTGTCAATATTATCAGAACTAGTTCTATGAATACCAACTTGAGTGGCAGAAATTAAAGTAGCATTATTCCAACCTATACGTCCACTAGATAAAGTATTAAGGGTTGTAGTACTAATATCAGCTTCATACTTTAAACCCTGAGCAGCGGATGAACCAGTATAACCTATTGATCCGGTGTAACCTATAGAACCTGTAAAACCAGTTGATCCTACAAATCCTAGGTTACCTCGGGACCCTGTAAATCCAGCACCTTTCGAACCCGTAAAGCCTTGAGATCCTGTATATCCAAAAAACTGATTTGCAACCCACGATGTAGTATCAGAGTCATAAAGATAGGTTATACCATTTGCGGAATAAGAATCATTATGATTTGGATTGATTGGAAAATTTAACGCCGCCATTTATTAACTCCCCGCGGATTTCGCTAAGAACCCTTTTTCAGGGTCGAATTCAACAAAAACACCATGCACTGCTCTATCCCATGTTGCTTCTGAATATCCTGTTACTAAGAATGTAGAACCATTATTGTCAACACTATAAGAGAAATCAGATGATCCTGATCCTACTTGATATTTAGACCATCCTTTATAGTTGCCATTACCATCACTGTCAAAATCAAAAATACCTAGTCCCATATCTTTTAGACCATAAGTATTAGCATCATCTGCAAATGCACCCGCTGTATTACAAACAACTCCAATTCTACCATCAGGTAACCTAGAACTTGGTTTGCCATTTTGTTCAATTTCTTCTGATGTTTCCGAGCCTGTATTAAACCCTTGACTCCAGGTATCGGATGAATAATCAAATGTAATAATACCAATATCTTCCGAACCAAATACAGCAGATCCATTTACTGAACCAAATGATGTGTATACCAATGCTAATGTGTTTGGAATCGTATCATTAATATCATGTAGGTTCATAACTTTATCATTAAATCCAGATCCATTTACGTAATAATCCGAACTCCATGTTCTTGGATTAAAGATACCTAGGAAAAGATCATATCCACCAATAAGTTGATTTGCACCTGCCAGAGTACCTGTTGTTCTACCTGCAAATGCAATGTTACCAGCTTTTGGTGAAATACCAGGAGATGTCTGAATGTAGAATGGGTGATTACTATTAGTAGTTGAAACTGATATATTTAAAGTATCACCAGTATCAATAGTAATTGTAGGGTTTAGTGCACTACTATGTGTAGTTGATCTATCTGTACCAGAAATAGACCAATAAAGAGCATCTGTAAATACTGCACCCGCATTAAGATTAAATGTAGAATTAGACCCTTGAACATCAGTTACCGTAATCTGACCAACCATATTACTATGATTACCACATTGATAATAATATGTACCAGCTGTAGTAGGAGTCCATGACACCGTACCATTTACAGTACCATTATTTGTTGCGGTTGGACTCATTACGAGGTTTGATGGAGTAGAACCTCTTAATTCTTCAATAGCATATATTTCTTCATCTTCAAAGGATCCGTTTTGCCAGAATCTCCACTCATCAGTTTCAATATTAAACTGACCCAACCAATAATCATAAACCCCTGATAGACCAGTGTTAGTAAATGCCATGTTTCCGGATACCTGGCCACCAGTATAATAGTATTCACCATCCGAGGACTTTAATACATCATATGCAAATATGTTGCCGTCATCCGCTGTAGCATCTCCAACAGTAGAAAGTTGAAAGATTTTAAATATATCATTTGCTTGGTGTATGTTTAGGCCATTATTTTTATCTTCAGCATATTGATCAGAGTTGAGGAAAGTTTGTAGATCAGCTAGGTCAATATAAGCCAAGAAACCTGTAAACAACCCATTTGCGCCGTATGAACCATTATACTCAGTAGAATAATAAGTTTGATCAAGTAAAGAAGTCGCTATGTTATTTACATCAAGAGTTGTGTCAAATGGAGTAAAAGATGTAATTTCTGTACTATTATTATTAAGAATTGTTTCATCTATAGATGAAAGATTATTTGAATCATAATAATAAGCATTGGAAGTAGAATACGAAGTATGATATACACCGGTGCCAAAACCATCTTTCATTTGTCTCATAAGTATAGCATCTCTGCCATAAGAGTGTGATGTTGAACTACCACAGAAAACAAAATTTAGACCTTTCTCATCCCAGACCATATCCTTATTGATAAAGTCTTCACCCATATGACCTAATGAATTAGAGAAATAAAGAGATCCATCTGAATCATTAATACCAAGTATTGCAGTACCAGTTCTTCGTTGCATACCAAAACTCTGCTCACCGCCAGAATCTAAATTAAGACCAGATGTTAAAGCAATGGTTCTATGGTTTCCTGGATTTGGATGTTCATCGGCATCATTATACCACCACTCTCTTATACTAGAATCTTCTGAAAGTAGTGTATTTATTTCTTCAAGATATGCCCCTGAAGTAGGTGAGTAGTATTGTTTTTCCCACCTGGTATCAGAAAGCCAAGTACCTGCACTATCTCTTAAATCATAACTACCAGCTATAGCAAAAGATCTATGTTGATATGATGTATATGGCACAGTTGTACCAGCATTATCCACAAGTGAAGTGTCTTCACGTTTACCTGCAACCATTACCTTATAGCGGCTATTGTCACTATCATATCTATTAAGTACAATATCGTTATATTCAGATTCAATAACATTGTTACCTTGGTTGTCCG